>Ga0326727_10002384_pt1 | contig 64382 bp, 56 predicted proteins | sample MB2enrmetagenome_FD_207643 | JGI IMG/M metagenome (GOLD analysis project Ga0326727, IMG submission 207643) | Lab enriched peat soil microbial communities from McLean, Ithaca, NY, United States - MB29MY | ecosystem: Environmental > Terrestrial > Soil > Wetlands > Peat | place: USA: New York...
GGACTTTCGAATTTCTCCGACTTCGCGACTCTCTCCACCCCGACCGCGAAACCGGAGAAATTCGCCCCCGACATCCGCTCTGCCGTGCTCTATGCGGTGAACTGAGCGGAAAAGGGCCAAACTCCAGACCCGAGCGAAGCTCGGGCGGCGCTTGGCAGACGGAAGCGTCTGCCCCACAATTCCGGAAAATCGCCGCCGGATGTCGAAACTCCGCGGACAGGCGTGCCCGGCCCGTGCGGCGCGGCGACCACGGGAATCGATGGTCCCCCGCCTGGACCACCCCCGCGCTACAATCGAGCCATGGATCCCGAGATCGAGGGACGATTCGAGCGCCTCGAAAACCTTCTGGGCGAAATCGAAAGCCGGTTCAATGACCGCCTGGGCGAGGTCGAAGAGCGCTTCGACAATCGTCTCGGAGATGTCGAGGAACGTCTAAGCGAGCAGTTGCGCGACATGCAAACCGAACTCTTGAAGGCATTCCTTCCCTGGCAGGAGCAGGTCCGCATCTAGTTCCGCGAACTCGAGGCCAATACCGGCAATAGCGTCCTGGCCACGAAACAGCGCATGGACATCATGGAACGCCGCCTCGGGGAGATCGAAAAGCGGCTGCTGATGAACCCTCCGGCAGCCTGAAACTTGCCGCGCACGCCGCCCCGCGCTAGCATGGCCATTCTTCCATGCTCGGAAAAACCGTAACCTTCGGGGAAATTATGCTGCGGCTCACGCCGCCCAACCTGGAGCGCATCCTCCAGACTCCTCAATTCGTCGCGACCTTCGGCGGCGGAGAAGCCAACGTAGCGGTGGCCCTGGCCGGCTTCGGCGCTCCGGCCGCCTATGTGACCGCGTTGCCCCCCGCCCATCCGGTGGCCGACGCCTGCATCGCGGAGCTGCGGCGGGCCGGCGTGGACACCTCCCACATCATCCGGCGGAAAGGGCGCATGGGAGTCTATTACCTCGAAACCGGCGCCAACCAGCGGCCCTCGAAGGTGGTCTACGACCGCGACAACGCGGCCATCGCCCTGGCGGCGCCGGGCGAGTTCGATTGGGACGCCATCTTCCAGGGCGCCGGCTGGTTCCACGTGACCGGAATCACCCCCGCTCTCAGCGCCTCGGCGGCCGCGCTGGCCCTGGAATCGGCTGCCAAGGCCCGTGCCAAGGGCCTGACCGTTTCCTGCGATCTCAACTACCGCAAGAACCTGTGGAAGTGGGGCAAGCCCGCCCCGGAAGTGATGCGCGAGTTGATCCGCCTGGTGGATATCGCCATCGCCAACGAAGAGGATGTGCAGATGGCGCTGGGCATCGAGGCCCATGTGGACGTCTATTCCGGCAGCCTGGACCGTTCGCAATACGAAATACTGAGCGCCAGGGTGCTGGCCGAGTTCCCCAACCTGAAGGGCATCGCCATCACCCTGCGCGAATCGCACAGCGCCTCGCACAACGGCTGGTCGGCGTGCTGGAATAGCGGCCAGGAGTTCGTGGCCAGCCGCCAGTACGACATCACCCACATCGTGGACCGGGTGGGCGGCGGAGACTGCTTCGCCGGCGGTCTGATCTACGGGCTGATGGCGTTCGAGAGCGCGCGCGAGGCCCTCGAGTTCGCGGTGGCCGCCAGTTGCCTCAAACACTCCATCCCCGGGGACTTCAACCGCTTTGGCGTGGATGACGTGAAGGCCCTGCTCAAGGGCGGGGGTTCGGGAAGGGTACAGAGGTAGGGGCCGGGCATGCCCGGCCCCTACAATCGAAACTACTTATTGCCGGCGTGGATTTCGTCCAGCCGCTTCTTGAGGTACTCCTGGTATTCCTGCCGCAATGCCGGGTCGCGAGGGCTGCTATAGATATCGCTGGACTTGTACTTGGTTCCCGCGCCCTCGTCGAACTTCTTGCGCGTCCACTCGTCGTGAACGTGGGTGGAATCGGCCGCGTCCACGATCCGTTCCAGAGCTTGCGGCGGAACGAAGGTGACGCCTTCCCGGTCCCCGACGGCGACGTCGCCGGGCATGACCGTGGTGTTGCCGATGCGGATGGGGACGTTAACGCCGGCCAGAGTGGCGCCGCCGATGGCGCTGGGGTGGACCGTCTTGTAGTAGCACGGCATATCCATCTCCGCGATTCCGTCCAGGTCGCGGAACCCTCCGTCCACCACCAGGCCGCCGCCATGCGTGGCCTTCAGGATGTAGTAGAACAGGTTGTCGCCTACGATGGTGCCGCCTTCCTTCTTGCCGTAAAGGTCCACCACGAAGACGTCGCCCGGCTGGAGCATGTCCATGACGTACTGGTTGTTGAGGTTTATGCTCTTCTCCCTGGCCTTGGCCATGACTACCGCGTCCAGGTCGGGGCGCGCGGGCATGAAGACCGCGGTGACTACCCTGCCGGCCATTGGCTTTCCAGGGTGAAGAACCTGCCATCCATCCGTATACTGGCCATAGGCGGTTCCGCCGCCGCCCCGTCCGCCGCCGCCGAAGCCGCCAGCCTGAGCGCCGCCGGGAGCGCCGCCAGCCTGAGCGCCAGCGGGAGCGCCGCCGCCACCGGCCCGGCCACCACCCCGGCCTGCGCCGGCGTCGCCGCCCTGGGCTCCGGCGCCCTGCGCGTTCCAGTTAATATTGATTTCTTCGGAGGACAACCCCTTGGCTTTTTCCAGCCAGGCATCGGGCACCTTCGGCCGGCCGTCGGGGAACCGATCGCCGGTCCAGGCCTTGGTGTACTCCAGCATCTGATCCTTGGTCCAGGTCCACAACTGCGCCTTGGCAGGCGTGGGCGCAAGCAGGGGCGCCAGAAACGCCGCCGAGGCAAACGCGATATAACCGTATCTGCGAATCATTCTATCGGTACTCCTCTCGCTTCCTTAACTTCAGGGCCGGTGGTCAGGCAGGCCGTAGGCTCGCGGCGGGCGTTCCCCAAACCGGGCACGAACGTAATTTTACTATCTTGCACGCCCGGCCGAAAGGCCCGGTTCGTCCGCGACATGGAAGTGGGGCCGGGTCCTCCGACCCCACATGGGCCTCAAGCCGGCCGCAGACACTCCGCCAGCTCCTTCTCCTCGATGACCCCGGCGCGGATCACCCGCCACGCCGGCTCGGTGATGTCCACCGTGGTGGCGCCTTGTCCCGAGCACGGCCCGCCATCCACCACCAGGTCCACGCGGCCATCCATCATCCCGAACACCTCGATGCCGCTGCGGCAGGTGGGACGGCCGGAGATGTTCGCGCTGGTCGCCACCAGCGGCTGGTTCAGCATCTCCACGAGCTGGCTGGCGATGTTCGAATGCGAATGCCGCAACGCCAGCCGCCCGGTGTTGCCGGTCACCTTCAGCGGTATCCTGGCCGAAGCCGGCACGATGATGGTCAGCGGTCCCGGCCAGAACCGCCGGGCCAGCAGGTAGAAGCGGTTGTTCAACTCGCTTGCCAGCTCCTCCGCCATCGGCAGGCCGCTCACCAGTATGGGCAGCGAGCGGTGCGGCTCCCGGCCCTTGGCGCGGAAAACCTGGGTCACCGCCCGCAGGTTGAACGGGTCGGCCACCAGAGAATAGAGCGCTTCGGTGGGAATCGCCACCACCCGCCCGCGGCGCACGGCGGCGGCCGCCCGCTCCAGCACTTCCGGCTGCGGCTTTTCGGGGTCGATCTCAACCAGGTCGGTAGCCATTTCGTCTTTCAGCGCGGCCCCAGGGCCTCGGCCACGTCCAGAGCCATCTGGTAGCGGCCAAACGGTGCGCTCAATTGAACTCCCTGCACCATAGTACGCACGCGCAGAGCCATTTCGCGAGCGATCGCCACCCCTTCCTCCCGCGATTTTTCCGCGCTGTCCACCTTCCGCATGCGCTCCATGTATTCTTCCGGGACCGGCACGCGCAGCTCGTTCACCATGAATTCGGCGTTGCGGAAGCTGGTGAGCGGCCATATCCCGCAGATCACCGGTATCCGCGCCCCCTCCGTGCGCTTCAGAAACGCTTCGAGCAAATTCAGGTCGAACACCGGCTGCGTAATGGCGTATTCCGCCCCGGCCTCCACCTTGCTCTCAAACCGCCGGACCTCCTCGTCCAGGTTCACCGCGCCCGGATTCGCGCCCACGCCGATCAGCAGGGCCGTCTGCGAGCCGATGGGGTTGCCCCCGATATCGAGGCCGCGATTCAGGTTGTGGACAATGTACACCAGGCCGATGGCGTCCACGTCGAAAACCGCGGTCGCCGCCGGATAGGACCCCATCCGCGGCGGGTCGCCCGTGATGCACAGCAGGTTGCGCACGCCCGCCGCATGGGCCCCCAGCAATTCCGACTGGATGCCCAGAATATTGCGGTCGCGGCAGCAGAAGTGGTTGATGGCCTCGATGCCCGCCTCGCGCTGGATGATCTGGCAGGCCGCCTGCGCGCTCATGCGCGCGCTGGCCCGCGGCCCGTCGGGCACGTTGATGCAGTCGATGCCGTGGGCCGCGCACAGGCGCGCGCCCGCCACCTCGCGCGACGCGTCCACCCCGCGCGGCGGCAGAATCTCCACAAAGGCCACGAACTTGCCTTCGGCCAGCTTGGCGCCGAGCTGGGATTTCGCCGCCATGGCCGCCGGCGCCATCGCCTGCGCCCTGGCTTCCGGCTCTTCCGCCGTCACGCGTGCCCGCTTCTGCTCCGGCTGCAGCGAGCGCGTCTCCGAGCGGATCAGCCGGATGTGCTCAGGCGTAGTGCCGCAGCATCCGCCCACAATTTTGACCCCCGCCCACAGCAGCCGCCGCGCGTACTGCGCCATGTACTCCGGCGAGCACAGGTAAATGCTGCGCCCCTCCACGCGCTGCGGCGAGCCCGCGTTAGGCATGGCGCTCATCGGCTTGGAGGAAAACCCCATCATCCGCTCGATAGTCTCGAGCGCGACCTTGGGACCCACCGAGCAATTGAGCCCGATGGCATCCACCGGCCAGCCGTCCATGGTCCGCGTGAACGTCTCGGTGTCCGTCCCTCGGTTCAGGCGGCCGAAGTCGTCGATGGTCACCTGGGCGACCACGGGAATGCTTTCCCCGGCCACCTCGCGCGCCGCGAACACCGCCTCCCGCAGCTCGTCCAGGTTGCCGAAGGTCTCCAGGATCAGCAGGTCCGCGCCGCCTTCCACCAGCGCCTCGATCTGTTCCCGGAAGAACGCGCGCGCCTCCGCGAACGAGGTGGGACCCAGCGGCTCGATGCGCACTCCCAGCGGCCCCATGGCCCCCGCCACGAAAGCGCCGCCCGCCGCCTCGCGCGCCAGTCGCACGGCCGCCCGGTTGATGTCGCCCAGTTTCTCGGCCGCGCCGTAGGCCGCCAGGCGCGGCCGCGTCGCGCCGAAGGTGTTGGTTTCCAGAATCTCCGCGCCGGCCTTCGCATAATCCTCGTGAATTTGGCGCACCATGTCCGGCGCCGAGAGGCACAGCTCGTCGTAGCAGCGGTTGATGAACACGCCCCGCGCGTACAACTCCGTACCCATCGCGCCGTCGCCCACCAGAATGCGGCGCGCGAGGCGTTCGCGAAACTCTTCGAACCGATTACCTGCCAAAGTGGCCATGGGAAAAGGGATCGCGGCGCCGCCGGAAAGCGCGGATGCTGCGATATCTGTTGATTCTAGCGCAATCGGCGCCCGGCGCCCTCGCGGCTTGGGGGCGCGGGACATTTGAGGATGCGGCTACGCGACTCGTGTGGCACACTGGGGTAGGATGGCGCCATGGCTACGCTCGCGGATGAGACTGTCGCAAGGTTGACCCGGTTGCTGGTCGAGGCCGCCCATCCGCGGCGCCTGATCCTCTTCGGGTCCTACGCCAGAGGCGATGCCCGCGAGGACAGCGACGTCGATGTCATGGTGGTCGAAGAACGTCCCGCCGACCGCCTCATGGAGATGGTGCGGCTGAACAGACTTCTGCGCGGTCTGGAAGTCGCGGTCGACCTGCTTGTCGTGAGCGAGGAAAAGTTCAATCACTGGCGGGACACGCCGGGAAATGTCTACTTCGAAGCCTCGTCGGAGGGCAGGGTGTTGTATGAAGCAGCTTAGGGCGCCAATAAAGAGCACCTTTAAAGGTGCTATACATAGACTATGAACATCGCGCGGGATATCCAGCCGCTGACCTACTTTCGCCGGCAATCGGCCGACGTCGTAAAGCGGCTGAAGGCCACCCGCCGCCCCATGATCCTTACCATCAATGGCAAGGCGGAACTGGTTGTCCAGGATGCCGCGTCGTATCAACGGCTGCTCGACATCGCGGCCCAGGCGGACGCCCGCGAAGGCATTCGGCAGGGGCTGGAGGATATCTCGCGGGGCCGGACGCGCCCCTCGCGCGCAGTCTTCGACGATCTCCGCGCCGAGTATGACATACCGCGTTGAACTGACGGACCGCGCCGCCCGCGACTTGAGGCTCCTGTTCCTTTTTGTTCGGGCCGGAGAATCGGATGCGGCTGCGCGGTGGTTCAACGGAATGGAGCGCGCCATGGAGACCCTGCGCGAATCTCCGGGTCGCTGCCCCCTCGCCCCGGAAAGCCGTCCCGGGCGGGTGATCCGCCAGCTTCTGTACGGGCACAAGCCGCATATCTACCGCATCCTGTTTCGGGTGAGCGCCAAGGACGGCGCCGTCTTCGTGATCCATGTGCGGCATGGCGCCAGATTGCCGGCAACCGCGCCCTGACGGGGCGCCCTATGGGCCCGGCTCGTTACGAGTTTTGGCGAGCCGCGACCGTCAGGGAGCGGTTGGAGCATTTCATTCGCGGCGAATCAGGAAGCTTGCAGTTCCAGGGACGCCTCGTAATCGGAATTGTCGATGCAGACGACAAATCGCGGAGTTGAATCTCTACCTCGCTTCGCTGGCATCCTGCCTCACCCTTCCCTGACTCTGGCCCGGCGTCAAACATCAGGCAGGCCAGGAGGCCTGCCCCACCCTACTGCACAACCCGCAGCCCGCTCGGCCCCGGTATGGTCCGCACCCAGGAGTTCATCTCTTCTTCGTTTTGCAGCAGGTCGTGGAGCGTGGTCTTGACCAGCACGTGATCCACGGCGACTTGCACCGCGCGCCACAGCGACCGGACCGAGCAATCCACCGAGCGCGTGCAGATGGGCGCCTGCCCCGCGTGGCTGTCGCAGAAATGGGATTCGAACAGCCGGCCGCCCAACGCGTCGATCACATCGCCGATGGCGATTTCCGCCGCCGGCCGCGCCAGCGTGTAGCCGCCTTCCTTACCCCGCGCGGCCTTCACGAAACCACCTTTGCGAAGCACCCGCAGGATTTTGGCCGCATAGGCCGGCGACACTCCCTCCGCCAGGCTGATCTCCGGAATAGTCAGGCTTCCCCCCGTGTAGCCCGCATACGCCAGGCGCACCAGGCAGCGCACCCCGTATTCCTCGTTGGCGGTCAGCTTCACTTACGAATCCTCGCGATGGGCACAATCCCGTCCAACCCCATGGCCAGTTGCGCGGCTTCCGACAGGCGCTCCGGGCCCCACGGCGGATCGAAAGTCAGTTCCACCTGGACGTCGGTGACACCGGCCACCGCTCGCGCCGCCCGTTCCACCAAGCCTGGCAGCGAACCCGCCACCGGGCAATTCGGCGTGGTCAGGGTCATGCGAATCGCCACTTTCCCGTCTTCGCTCGCTTCCACGTTGTAAATCAGCCCCATGTCGTAGATATTGAGCGGCAGCTCCGGGTCGTGGACCCGCTTCAGCGCGGCGATAACTTGATCCTTCAACCTCACTCCGTACTGGCGGTCCCGCCCGCGTTGTTGAGCGCCGATTTCAGCGTGTGCCACGCCAGCGTGGCGCACTTCACCCGCGCCGGGTAATCGCGCACGCCGCAGAAAACCACCAGCTTGCCCAGGTCCTTGCTCACCGCCGAATCGGTGGTCAGCAGTTCGTGGAACGTGTCCAGAAGTTTGAGCGCCTCTTCGCGGGTCTTGCCCTTGAGGCTTTCCGTCATCAGCGAAGCCGATGCCGTGGAGATGGCGCACCCCGAGCCGACAAAGCTGACGTCCTTAACAATGCCGTCCTCCACTCTCAGATACAGTTCCAATTTATCGCCGCAGAGAGGATTGTAACCCTCGGCCTTGCGGTTGGCGTCGGGCATCGGATGGCAATTCCGTGGACGCTTGCTGTGATCCAGAATAATTTCCTGATAGAGATCGTCGACCATGAGTGCCTCTGGATTTCCTTCCTACCAACGGCTCCGAAAAGCTCTTGACGCGGAGACACGGAGACGCAGAGAATGTGGGAAAGAAAACCAGCAACCGTCAGTTCCTTCCTCGTATCTCTCTTCTCTCAAATTCTCCGCGTCTCCGCGTCTCCGCGTCAAAAAAGCCACCCGCCATTCTCCCCGCTCTCAACCTACGAAAACATCTCCCTCACCTTCCGCAGACCCGCTTCCAGCGCGTCCAGCTCCGCCGTGGTATTGTAAAACGCCAGCGAGGCGCGCGTGGTGGCCGGAACCTGGAAGCGATCCATCACCGGCTGCGCGCAGTGGTGCCCCGTGCGCACCGCGATCCCCATCCGGTCCAGCACCGTTCCAATGTCGTGCGGGTGGATGCCTTCCATCACGAAGGAAAGCACCGCCGCTTTCTCTCTCGCCGTCCCGATCAGCCGCAACCCCGGAATCCGCGACAGCGCTTCCGTCCCGTAAACCAGCAGCTCGTGCTCGTATGCCCCTATGGCGTCGATCCCGATCCGGTTCACGTAATCGATGGCCGCTCCCAGCCCGATGCCGCCCGATATGTGCGGCGTCCCGGCCTCGAACTTATACGGCAGCTCGTTGTAAGTGGTCTTCTCGAACGTCACCGTGCGGATCATGTCTCCGCCGCCCTGGTACGGCGGCATGGCGTTCAGCAGCTTGCTCTTGCCGTATAACATGCCGATGCCCGTCGGCCCGTACAGCTTGTGCCCCGAAAAGGCGTAGAAATCGGCGTCCAGCGCCTGCACGTCCACCTTCATGTGCGGCGCGGCTTGCGCGCCGTCGATCAGCGCCAGGGCTCCCGCCTTGTGCGCCATCTCGACGATTTCCCGCACAGGGCTGATGCTTCCCAGGGCGTTTGAAACCTGGCCCACCGCCACCATGCGGGTACGCGGTCCCAGCAGTTTCTCGTATTCCTCGAGCAGCAGCTCCCCGCGGTCGTTGATGGGGATCACGCGCAGCCGCGCGCCTTTCTCTTCGCAAAGCAGTTGCCAGGGAACGATGTTCGAATGGTGTTCCATGGCGCCGATCACGATTTCGTCGCCCGCCTTCACGTTCTTCCGGCCCCAGGTCTGCGAAACCAGGTTGATGGCCTCGGTGGTCCCGCGCACGAAGATTAGCTCGCTCTTGCTCCGCGCGTTGAGAAACTGCTTCACCTTTATGCGCGCCTGCTCGTAGGCGGCCGTGGAGCGCTGGCTCAGCTCATGCACTCCGCGATGGATGTTGGCGCAGTCCACCTCGTAGAACTTGCGGATGGCGTCGATCACCGACTGCGGCTTCTGCGCCGTGGCCGCGTTATCCAGGTAGATCAGCGGCTTGCCGTGGACCTTCTGCTTTAAAACAGGGAAATCGTCGCGGATCTTCCGCGCGTCGAAACCGATCGGTATGGTGCTGCTAAGAGCGCTCATGGAATTTCTCGAACAGGATTCGCTCCAGCGAATCTCGCAGTGATGGAATCTTGATGCGATCGACAATGTCCTGCGCGAAGGCGTACGTCAACAGCTTGCGCGCGTCGCTCCGCCCGATGCCGCGCGATTGCAGGTAGAACAGCGATTCCGCGTCCAACTGGCCGATGGTCGCGCCGTGGGTGCAGCGCACGTCGTCGGCCAGGATCTGAAGCTCCGGCTTGGTGTCGATGGTGGCATCGTCGGAAAGCACCAGGTTCTTATTTGTCTGCTTGGAATCGGTCTTCTGCGCGTCCTTGCGCACCAGTATGCGGCCGTTGAACACCGCGTGGGCCTTGCCGTCCAAAATGCCTTTATACAGCTCGCGGCTCGCCCCATGCGGCTTGGCGTGGTCGATGGTGGTGTGATTGTCCACGTGCTGCGATCCACCCGCCACGTAGAGGCCGTTGAGGGTGGCCTCCGTGCCTTCCGAGAGCATGGCCGTAACGTCATTGCGGACCAGCCCGCCGCCCAGCGCAATCGAGCAGGTGGTGAAGTTGGCGCTGCGCCCCAGCCCGGCGAACATCGAGCCGATATGAAACGCCTCGGCGCCCTCGGTTTGGATCTTATAGTGATCCACCACGGCCCCGTCGCCCGCCGCCAGTTCGGTCACGGCATTCGTCAAATAGACGCCCATGCCGCTCACGTAATATTCGATGATCGAGCACTGCGAATTCTCACCGGCCAAAATCAGGGTACGAGGATGAACGGCGATGGGCGATGCGGCAGCCACCGGGCCCCCGTACAGGATATGGAGCGGCTCCTCGATCACCGCGCCACGCTCGATCCGCAACCCCACGATCTGGTCCAGAAACGCCGTGTTCAGGGCGACAAAGGCCCCATCTTGGTAGGAAGCGTGGCGGGCGAGATGGGCCTCAATCTCCTCGCGCGTGGCGAGGCGCACGCCTTTCGGGAGAGCATCGGCCGCCAGCCTTCCGTTGGAGAACAGCGCAGGCAAATCGCCAGGTCCGATCTTCCAATTCGGGTTGGGCAGTCCGAACCTCGTACGCGCAATGGGGGACACGCTGGTGAATCGCCAGTCCTCATCGTGCGTGGTCGGGAAACCGAGCTGGGCAAACCTCTGGAACGCGGCCTCGCGCAACTCCTGTATCCACGGCTCCGCGCGCCGCTGCCCGGTAAAGCTCTCGAGCCAGGCGCCGGTCTGTTCCGCGATGGCCGTCATACCTTGCCCACCGCCTCTTCTTCGTCCTCGATCCCCATCCCGGCGTATCCGTGCTTTTCGAGCTCGAGCGCCAATTCCTTGCCGCCCGATTTCACGATGCGTCCGTCGGCCAGCACGTGCACGAAATCGGGGACGATGTAATCGAGCAGCCGCTGGTAATGCGTCACCACGATCATGGAGCGATCGGGCGCGCGCTGCAGGTTGACGCCGTGCGCCACCAGCTTGAGCGCGTCGATGTCCAGGCCCGAATCGGTTTCATCCAGAATGGCCAGGCGAGGCTCCAGCACCGCCATTTGAAAAATCTCGTTGCGCTTCTTTTCGCCGCCCGAAAAGCCGCTGTTCACGGCCCGGTTGAGCAGCGCCGGCTCCATATTCATGAGGCCGGTCTTGACGCGGATGAATTCCAGGAAATCCATGGCGTCCAGCTCCTCGAGCCCGCGGTGCTTGCGCACGGTGTTGAGCGCGGCCTTCAGAAAATACTGGTTGCTGATGCCCGGAATCTCCACCGGGTACTGAAACGCCAGGAAGATGCCCTCGCGCGCGCGATCCTCGGGGGACATGGCCAGCAGGTCCTTGCCATCGTAGGTCACGTTCCCGGCCGTCACGGCATACAACTCGCGCCCCGCCAGTACCTGCGCCAGGGTGCTCTTGCCGGACCCGTTCGGCCCCATGATGGCGTGCACTTCGCCCGCCTCGACCGTAAGGTCGATGCCCTTCAATATCTCGCGCTCGCCAACCGTAGCGTGCAGCCCGCTAATCTCAAGTAAAGCCATCTAGTTCCTCGACTCCAACCAGGTTTGACGCGGAGATTCCCCAGAGGGGACCCCGACGCGGAGAAATACAGAACTAGGAGACAAAGGGCCGGAAGACACCATCGCTACCTGTGTTACTTGTCTTTCTTCTTGTTTTTCTCCGCGTCTCCGCGTCTCCGCGTCAAAACCGCGTCTCCGCGTCTCCGCGTCAAATCTTCTCACCCTACGCTCCCCTCCAGGCTCACACCCAGCAACTTCTGCGCCTCCACGGCGAACTCCATGGGCAGCTCGCGGAACACTTCCTTGCAGAACCCGTGCACGATCATCGAGACCGCGTCCTCGGTGGAGATGCCCCTCTGCCGACAATAGAAAATCTGGTCCTCGCCGATCTTCGAAGTGGACGCTTCGTGCTCCACCTGGGCCGAGGTGTTCTTTACTTCCAGGTAGGGAAACGTGTGCGCCCCGCACTTATCGCCCAACAGCAGCGAATCGCACTGCGAATAGTTGCGCGCGCCGGTCGCCGATTTGAGAATCTTGACCCCGCCGCGATACGTGTTCTGCCCGTGCCCGGCCGAAATGCCCTTGGAGACGATGGTGCTGGTGGTGTTCTTCCCGATGTGGATCATCTTCGTGCCCGTATCGGCCTGCTGGTAGTGATTGGTGAGGGCCACCGAGTAGAACTCGCCCACCGAGTTTTCGCCCATCAGCAGGCAGCTCGGATATTTCCAGGTGATGGCGGAGCCGGTCTCCACCTGCGTCCAGGAAATCTTCGAGTTCACCCCCCGGCACGCCCCGCGCTTGGTGACGAAATTGTAGATTCCGCCCTTGCCTTCTTTATCGCCCGGATACCAGTTCTGCACGGTCGAGTACTTCACCTGGGCGTTGTCCAGCGCCACCAGCTCCACCACCGCGGCATGCAGTTGGTTGGTGTCGCGCATGGGCGCCGTGCAGCCTTCCAGGTAGCTCACATAGGCCCCTTCGTCGGCCACAATCAGGGTGCGCTCGAACTGCCCGGTGTCCTTGGCGTTGATGCGGAAGTAGGTCGAAAGCTCCATGGGGCAGCGCACGCCCTTGGGCACGTAGCAGAAGGAGCCGTCACTGAACACCGCCGAATTGAGCGCCGCGAAGAAGTTGTCCGACGTCGGAACCACCGTCCCCAGGTAGCGCCGCACCAAGTCCGGATGCTCCTGCACCGCCTCGGAGAACGACCCGAAGATGATCCCCATTTCCTTGAGCTTGGCTTTGAAGGTGGTAGCCACGGAAACGCTGTCGAACACCGCGTCCACCGCTACGCCGGCCAGCAACTCACGCTCTTTCAATGGGATGCCGAGCTTCGCGTAGGTTTTCAACAGCTCCGGATCCACCTCGTCCAGGCTCTTCGGGCGGTCTTTGTTGCTTTTCGGCGCGGCGTAGTAAACAATGTCCTGGTAGTTGATCGGCGGGTAATGAATGTTCGCCCAGGTGGGCTCCTTCATGCCGAGCCAGTGCCGATAAGCCTTCAACCGCCATTCCAGCAGCCACTCCGGCTCGCGCTTTTTGGCCGAAATGAGGCGAATCACGTCTTCGCTCAGACCCCGGGGGATGGAGTCGGCTTCGATGTCGGTCACGAACCCCCACTTATATTCCTGATTCGCAAAGGTTTCGATGGTTTGGGTGGATTCGCTCACCGGGTTTCGCTCCTAAGCTCTTAGCCTGTCATCAGTTTAGCCAATCTGTACTTTTAAGTCAAGATTGCTGGTTTAATGGATGCAGGATGGGATCAAACAGCTTCGTGACACCGGCTCCAGCGATTAGCGGAGGGCATAAGCGCTCGCCGTGTTTCACCACTCTCGCGGCAACACCCAGGCAGGACGTGTATAGGAAACCGGCCGGGCACGAGCCAGCAGGAAAAAGCGCTTTGATCCGGCTGGGATCGCCTGAAATGTCCCTTGGAACTCCTCGTCGGCCACTGTGCGCAAACGCACCGGCAAAAGGAAATCACTCTCAGGATGCGCCCGGACGATCCGGAGCACATCCGCGTCGGAATCCGCCAGGATGGCCGTGCCTACAGGTTCCAGGGAATCGAGGCCCCACTGACGAAGGCGCCAAAGGAACATGGAACTCCACTGCGCCCGGTCGTTGAACTGGTCCGGCGTGAGAATGATGCCTAGCGACGCATAGTGGGGCGCTTCGCGCAGGGCGAAGTGGGTGGGGTCGACAAAGCAATACCGCAGTTGCGGGAGCGGCAGGGTGGCGGAATAGAAATCGTCGTCGGGCTCCACGTATATCAGTTCGTTCGGACGGTTCATGCGGCAGTACTCGCGGAGCGTGGGTGCGGACGCCTGCTCGGCGGCGCCGAACGGCAAACCCCAAGGGCGCTCGGGAAAGGCGGCCTTTACCACAAAGGTGCCCGCCAACAACGCGATCACTATCCCCATCCGGCGAACGGGCAGGAAGGACGCAGCCAGCACGCAGAGCGGCGCTACGAGGTACAGCAGGTAGGGCAGATTGCGGTAGCGGAACGCCAACAATGCGGTGCCAGCCACCAGAATCCAGGAGAGCAGGATGAGCGCGTCCGGCTTCCGCGCGCGGAGCGCCGTCACAAACGCGGGCAGGGCCGCCGCGACAAGCAGGCACAGCACGGGATCGGTAAGCCACAAGCCGCTCGCGTAGAAGCGCAGAGGACCCGCGGCGATGTGCTGTTCCGGCGGATGCACGCCGAAGCCGAGCAATTGGATACGCACATAATCCATCCAGAACCACTGCCGGTGAACCGCAATCTGGTATAGATGCCAGGGCGCCGCGAGCAGGCCCATGGTTCCCACCGCGATGGCGATGCGCCCAGGCGAGGGCCGCAGCGCCGCCGCGGAAAACAGCCAGTACGGCCCGAGCGCGAAGAGCGGCAGGACTCCAGTCACGCTCTTGGCCATCACTCCCACCGCCAGCGCGGCGCCGAACGCCAGGGCAGCCCCCCGCGACGCCAGCCTGGGTTCGCGCCGCACCACTGCAAACGCCGTCGACACGGCGGCAACCGCCGGCATATCCGTATAACAAACCCGCGAAAGCACGTGCCAGAGCGGGTTGGAAACCAGCAGCAACATCGCAACCCACGCGGCGGCGCTGGATCGGGCCCTGTAAACCCATGCGAACAGCAAACTCACGGCGTAGGCGCCCGCCAGGAGGATGGGTAGGCGCAGGGTCCACAGAGACACCCCCGCCAGGCGCAGCGAAAGCCCGGCAAGCCATTGAATGAGCGGCGGTTTGTATAGGATGTAGCGACCCTGAAACCGCGGCGTGAGCCAGCCGCCCCGCGTGGCAAACGTCACGGCGGTATTGGCGTACAACGATTCGTCCTGCGCCCGGACGTGCGCCACGGGGTCGGTGCAAGCCGCGGCGATGCCGGTGCGGTCGATCGCGTAGCCCAGCAAAACGGCCGCTAACATGAAACACGCCGGCGCGCGAACAGCGGGCATCGTGCGAAGAGCGGATATCATAGATGGAACGGACCCTGATTTTAGCGTAACCAGTTCGCGCCAGGGCGGTCTTCGCGTGAAACGTTGCGACTGTTCATTGCCAGTTGATGCCTGGAAGCTATACTGTAAGCCAAGGGAGAATTTGGCGTTGGAAAGAAATGGACGAAAGGGCTCTCTCGTCATGGAGCCGACGGAGCGTTGGACTCCCCAACTGGCCAGCGACCTCTATGACGTCGCAAGCTGGGGCAAGGGCTATTTTTCGGTTGGCGAGAACGGGCACGTCCGGGTGCACCCGGAGAAGGATCCGGCGCGCTCGATCGACCTCAAGGAACTGGTGGATACGCTCGTTCTGCGTGGCATCGACCTCCCGATTCTCATCCGTTTCGCCGACATTTTGAAGCACCGGTTGGGCGAGATTCACAGCGCCTTCGACACCGCCATCGCGGAGCATAAATATCAGGGCGGCTACTGCTGCGTGTACCCCATCAAGGTGAACCAGCAGCGGCAGGTGGTGGAAGAGATATTGGAGTTCGGCAAGCCGTATCATTTCGGCCTGGAAGCCGGCTCCAAGGCGGAGTTGATGGCCGTGATGGCCCTGGCGGACAACGAAACCCCCATCATCTGCAACGGGTTCAAGGACGACGAGTACATCGAGATGGCCATGCTGGCCCAGAAGGTGGGCCGCCAGATCATCCCGGTGGTGGAAAAGTACACCGAGTTGCACCTGATCCTCAAATACTGCCAGCGCGTGGGCGTGCGTCCCACCATCGGGCTGCGAGTCAAGCTGGCCAGCCGGGGGTCGGGTCGGTGGAAATCTTCGGGTGGGTATCGCTCCAAATTCGGCCTCTCCGCCACCGAGGCCCTCAACGCGCTCCAGGAGTTGAAGGATCTGGGCATGGCCGATTGTCTCAACCTGTTGCACTTCCACCTCGGCAGCCAGATCACCAATATCCGCCACATCAAGGGCGCGGTAAACGAAGCGGTGCGCGTGTACGTGGACCTGGCGCGCGCCGGCGCGGGGCTCAAGTACCTGGACGTGGGCGGCGGCTTGGGCGTGGACTACGACGGCTCTCAAACGGATTTCGAATCGAGCGTCAACTACACCCTGCAAGAGTACGCCAACGACATCGTTTACCACGCCCAGAACGTGTGCGACGAAGTGGGCGTGCCGCATCCCACCATTGTCACCGAGAGCGGGCGCGCCATCACCGCCTACCACAGCACGCTGGTGTTCAACGTCCTGGGGGTGTCGGGAATGGGGGATACGGACGTGGCGCCGGAGCCGCCGGCGGACGCCGAGCAGCCGCTCATCGACCTCCAGGAGACCTACCGCGGGCTGAGCGCCAAAAACCTGCTCGAAAGCTATCACGACGCCCAGCAGGCGCTCGACCAGGGGCTGAACCTCTTCAGCCTGGGGTACCTGTCGCTCGAGCAGCGTTGCATAGCGGAAAACCTCTACTGGGCGATTTCCCGCAAGATCCAGAAGCTGGCGCGCGAATTGGATTACTTCCCCGAAGAACTGGAAGGCATCGACGCCATGCTCTCGGACACCTATTTCTGTAACTTCTCGCTCTTCCAGAGCATGCCCGATAGCTGGGCCATCAAGCAGCTTTTCCCCGTCATGCCCATCCACCGCCTGGAGGAGGAGCCCACGCGGCACGCCGTGCTGGGCGATATCACCTGCGATTCGGACGGGAAAGTGGACGCCTTTATCGACCGCCGCGACGTCAAGCGCACGCTGGCGCTGCACCCCTTCGATGGCCGCGATTACTTCCTGGGCGCGTTTCTGCTGGGCGCCTATCAGGAAATCCTGGGCGACCTGCACAACCTGTTCGGCGATACCAACGCCGTGCACGTGCGCCTGAGCCCCACCGGCGAGGTGCTGCTCGATTCGGTGATCAAGGGAGACACCGTCCGCGAAGTGCTCAACTACGTGCAGTTCAGCTCCGATTCCCTGGTGACCAAGCTGCGCCGCGACGTGGAAACGGCCCTCCGGGATAACCGGCTGACCTACGAGGAAAGCGGCGCCCTGCTGAAGTTCTACGAAGACGGGCTGCGCGGCTACACCTATCTCGAAGACGTGCACGAGCAGTAACTATCGGAGCCCGAATTCTTCCGGCCGGGATTGAAACGGACTCACCACCGTGATGCCGCCGAACCGGCGTCCCGCCTGGAAATCCTCGCTCAACAGGTAGGCGCATCCCGCGGTCTCGGCGGAGGCCAGAATGAGCGCGTCCCAGTACGGAACCCCCGCCTCGTCCATCCAATACCAGGCGAGCCGGGCCAACCCCAGTCCGAATCCCGACGGCCCCCAAAGGGAGTAGTCTTCAACCAACTGCCGTACCACGGAGGCGCGGGCACGCATTTTCCCGGCGGCATTCCAATAGAACTCGTTCAGCACCTGCCAACTCAGGCGCCCGGCGTTGGACTCCCAAAGGCGATTCCGCCAGGATCGGGCAAGGCGCCGCTTCTCCGCGTCCTGGTTATCGATGCAGTACAGAAGAACGTTCGTGTCGACGAAAAAGAGGCTACCGGCGTTCATGGGCCTCTTCCCGGGTCATACGTTTCGAGGCGTCGATGCCCGGAATCGGCTTCATCCGCTTGACTCTCTCATAGGCGAGCCAGTACTCGTCCGTCAACCGCATCTGGTCTTCCAGCATCCGCCCCACCAGCTTCGATACGGAGGTGTTCTCTTCCGCCGCCTTCCGGCGCGCCCAGCGGGCGGCGTCCTCGCTGACCGTGATGGTCATGTTCTTCAACACGAACTCAGTGTAACACAAGGTTCGTGTCCTCTGCCTCCCGCAGGCCCTTTTCAGCCAGCGCGAACAGGCGCTGAGATTGCGATCGGGCGGGCTCCTTCGCCGATTCCGTCGCCCGCCAGGGCGAAAAAGCAGCCGCCAGCCGCCAGCGCCGGCCGCCAGCGCGGCGCGGCCTCGTGGAACGCCCATGTATGTACTAATTTGCAGGGTTCGGGCGGGGGGTTCGGGGGCGAAACCGCATCCGCGTCCGCCCCGGCGGCATCCCATAGCCACGGCAAAGTTTGGAGGATGGATGCTAAGACTCATTTTTGCGATCGGATCACTGGCGGCGATGGCCGCCATGGGCCACGCCGCGGAAACGGTTTACGGATTTACGCCGACCTCGATAGACGGCCAGCCGGCCCCGCTCTCGGCCTGGAAGGGGAAGGTGCTTCTGCTGGTCAACGTGGCCAGCAAGTGCGGTTTCACACCCCAGTACAAAGCCCTGGAATCGACCTTCGAATCGTATAAGGATCGCGGGCTCGTGATCGTCGGATTTCCGGCCAACAATTTCGGTGGGCAGGAGCCAGGCACGAACGAAGAGATCAAGACCTTCTGTTCGCGCACCTACAACGTGCAGTTCCCCATGATGAGCAAGATCTCGGTGAAGGGCGATGACCAGGCGCCGCTTTACGGCTTCCTCACCAAAGAGGCGAACCCATCCGTGGCCGGCGACATCAAGTGGAATTTCACCAAGTTCCTGGTGAACCGCGAGGGCAAGGTGATCGCGCGCTTCGAGCCGGCCGTGACGCCGGATTCGCCCGAGGTGAAAGCGGCCATCGAGAAAGCGCTCCAGGAATAGGCCGAGCCTCAATCAATGTGGGACAGGCGCTTCCGCCTGTCAATCCGGTGGGACAGGCGCTTCCGCCTGTCAATCCGGTGGGACAGGCGCTGCCGCCTGTCAACCCGAGCGAAGCTCGGGATCTGGGTTGGCAGGCGAAAGCGCCTGCCCCACAAGGCTGTCAAACGCCGCCAATCGGGAGATCGGCGTTCCCAGGCCAAAAGCCCGCATCCCGCCCGCCGGGATATAATCTAATCAAACGTGCGCTGGGTTACATACCGCACCTTGAGGATTTCCTATCGATGTCAACCGTAGCGGTTTCCCCATCCGAGCCTCTCTCGGAGCAAAAAGAGCGTTCCGTAGTCAACGATTTCAGCATCCAGGTCGCCACAGTCAACGGTTCCGGCAGCCAGACCGCGAACTCCGTGCTGATGCGAGCCATTTTCCAAATGGGCATCCCGGTGTCCGGGAAAAACATGTTCCCCTCGAACATCGCCGGCCTGCCGACGTGGTTCACCATACGGGCCAGCCGGAAGGGGTATGTGGGCCGCCGCAAGGAAGTGGATTTCCTGGTGGCCATGAACCCGGAGACGGCGCGCGAAGACGCCATGAAGCTACCCAGCGGCGCCGCCCTGGTGTACGACGAGCCGCTCAAGCTCAACGAGCTGCGCGGCGACCTGCATTTCTACCCCGTTCCGTTCGACAAGCTGGTGGGGCCGGTGTGCCCCGAAGCGCGCTTGCGGAAGCTGGTGCGCAACATGATCTACGACGGCGTGGTGGCGCAACTGCTCTCGATCGAAATGGAGGAGGTCCACCGGGCGCTGGTCAAACAGTTCGGCAAAAAGAAGGCCAAGGCCGCCGAGATGAACTGGAACGCCGCGCGGGCGGGTTTCGACTACGCCGCCGCCACCTTCGCCAAGACCGACCCGTTCCGCGTGGAGCGCATGAACGCCACGGCCGGCAAGATCATCGTGGACGGCAACTCGGCGTGCGCACTGGGGGCCATGTTCGCGGGCGTGACGCTGGTGGCCTGGTATCCCATCACGCCTTCGTCTTCCCTGGTGGAATCCCTGATCGGTTACATGCGGCGCTTCCGCCACGATAAGGAAACCGGCAAAGCCACCTACGCCATCGTGCAGGCGGAGGACGAGCTGGCCTCCATCGGAATGGCGCTCGGCGCGGGATGGGCCGGGGCGCGCTCGATGACCGCCAGCGCCGGGCCGGGCATCTCGCTGATGTCGGAATTCATCGGCCTGGGCTATTACGCCGAGGCCCCGGCCGTGATCTACGACGTGGAACGCGTGGGCCCCTCCACCGGCCTGCCGACGCGCACCCAGCAGGGAGACCTGCTGACCACCGCCATTCTCTCCCACGGCGACACCCGCCACCCCATGTTCTTCCCCTGCTCGCCTGAAGAGTGCTTCGAGATGTCAATTCAGGCGTTCGATCTGGCCGAGCGCTTCCAGACGCCGGTCTTCATCATGACCGACCTGGACCTGGGCATGAACAATTGGATGGCCGACCCGTTCCCTTATCCGGAAACGCCGCTCGACCGCGGCAAGGTTCTGAACGCCGAAGACCTGGCGCGGCTGGGCGGCTTTGCGCGCTACCGCGACGTGGATGGCGACGGGGTGGGCTACCGCACCCTGCCCGGCACGCACCACCCCGCGGCCGCTTACTTCACCCGCGGCAGCGGCCACAACGACAAAGCGCAGTACAGCGAGCGCGAAGACGACTACGCCAACAACATGGATCGCCTGGCGCACAAGTTCGAGGTCCTGCGCGGGCGGCTTCCGGACCCGGTTGTCGAGCTTCGGGAGGACGCTCGGATCGGCTTGATCGCCATGGGGACCTCGGACTACGCGGTGCGCGAAAGCCGCGACCAGTTGCTTGAGGAATACGGAGTTCCGGCCAGCTATCTGCGGCTCAAGGCGTATCCGTTTTCGGACCGGCTGCTGGAGTTCATTCGCCGCCACGACCGCGTCTACGTGGTGGATCAGAACCGCGACGCGCAGTTGCTGGGCCTGATGCGCCTGGATCTCGATGCGGCGCTCATCGCCCGCCTGCGCAGCGTCCGCTACTACGGAGGCCTGCCGCTCGACGCGCGCACCGTAACCGATGACATCGCCCGACAGGAGGGCCTATGAGCGCCACCGTAACGCCTCCCCCGAAGAAGGTGAACCGCCTCGGTTTGGAGGTGCTGAGCTACAAGGGCGGCAAGACCACCCTCTGCGCGGGCTGCGGGCATAATTCCATCTCCGAGCGCCTGGTCGAGTGCTTTTACGAGATGGGAGTCGACCCGCTCTCGGTGGCCAAGTTTTCGGGCATCGGCTGCTCGTCGAAATCGCCGGCCTATTTTCTGGGCCTCTCGCACGGCTTCAACGGCGTGCACGGCCGCATGGCGCCGGTAGCTACGGGCGCGCTGCTGGCCAATCGCAACCTGCTGGGCCTGGGCGTGACCGGCGACGGCGACACCGCCTCCATCGGGATCGGCCACTTCATGCACCTGTTGCGCCGCAACATGCCCATGATTTACATCATCGAGAACAACGGGGTCTACGGCCTGACCAAGGGCCAGTTCTCCGCCACGGCCGACTTGGGCTCCACGCTCAAGACCGGAACGGCCAACGAACTGCCCCCCTTCGATTGCTGCGCGCTGGCCCTCAAGTGGGGCGCCACCTTCGTGGCGCGCTCCTTCAGCGGCGACAAAAGGCAGCTCCAGGCGATCATCAAGACGGCCATCGCGCACAAAGGGCTTTCCGTGATCGACGTGATTTCCCCCTGCACGACCTTCAACGACCACGAAGGCTCCACCAAGAGCTACAGCTACGTGAAGGACCACGAGGAAGCGCTGCAAGAACTGGATTTCGTGGCCTCCTTCCAGGAGATTTCCGTGGAGATCCCTGAGGGCGAGGTGCGCGACGTGGAGCTGCACGACGGCTCGCGCCTGCGCATCCGCAAGCTGCACCGCGATTACAACCCCACCGACCGCCTGGCGGCGCTTACCCTTCTGGAGGAGGCCGACGCCAAGGCCGAAGTGCTGACCGGAGTGCTCTACATCAATACCGCCAAACCCACCTTCACGGAAATGCTGAACATGGCGGATGAGCCGCTGGCGACATTGCCCGAATCGAGAGTGCGTCCCGGGCGGGCGGCTTTGGAAGAGGCGATGGAGGAATTGCGGTAGAGGTCGGCCGGGCAGGCCAAAGCGTGCCCCACCGGGGCGACTGTTTCTTTGGTGGGGCATGCTTTAGCTTGCCCACCGTCGCCGGTATGGCCTTCTTCGCTATTGCACGATGCTGCCGGGCCCCTGCGGCTCCAGCTTGATTTCGCCGAACGCCGTTTCATATTGGGTCACGTTCTGCTGCAAGACGTTGAGCAGCGCCTTGGCCTGCTGCGGACTGACGTAGATCCCCTGAAAGCTGTGGATGGTCACGTTGTCCGGCGCCGTCTGATTGATGCGCCCGAACATCAGAAAAAAGTCCCACAGGTTGACCCGCACCTGGACGCTGTTGGCGTAGTTTTCACGGTAGTCGGGGGTGTTGATCAACTGAATTTTGGGGGCTGGGGGCTGTGTCATAGGTCCAGTGTAGCGCCGCGCGCCCATGGCCCGGTCGGTCCCAAAAGGCGCGGGTGCGCGACACAGAAGTGATGTCCTCGGGTGAAGCTCCGGAGGAGCGAAAGAAAGCAGCCCACGGCGCCAGGTTCTGGAAACTCAGCTTCTCCGAAGTCGACTTCGAAACTCAGGATGAAGCCAGCGAATCGGCCCCACCGGGAAACGTCACGACCGATCGAGCGCGGCTTCGATCAGCCGGGGGCCCGGCGCCCGCATGGCCGCGCCGAATTCGCGGATGAATTCCTCCGAGGTGGCGGCGCGCGCCGCCTGGACTCCGAAACCATCGGCCAGTTTGACCCAGTCCGGCTCGGGGTCCGAAAGGTCGATCATCCGGTCGGCGCGCGGCCCCGCCGGCCCGGCGCCGGTCCGCCGCATCTCGATATCGAGTATACGGTAGCGGCGGTTGGCCAGGATGACGGTGGTGACGTCCAACCGCTCGCGCGCCATGGTCCACAGCGATTGGGGGGTGTACATGGCGCTGCCGTCGGCTTCCAGGGCCACTACCTTGCGACCGGGGCAGGCCAGCGCGGCGCCCAGCGCCACCGGCAGTCCCTGGCCGATGGCGCCGCCGGTCACTGGGAGATGGTCGTGGCCGGCGGCGCCGGCCAAATGCGGCCAGATCTGCTCGTTCGAGGAGACGGTCTCATCGGAAAAGATCACGCCCTCGGGCGCCAGCGCGCCGATTGTCCTGCCGACCGCGTCCGCTGTGAATGGCTCGCCGCCGGGCAGAGCCGGCCGCGGCGCGTCCGAGATGGCAGGCTCCGCCGACCGTGCGCCCAATTCCTCGGCCAGCCATTCGAGCGCGCCGGCGCCATCCTGATCCTCGGAGGCCAGCACGTCGAAGGCGCAGCCGGCCGGCGCCAGCGAGCTTCTCAGGCCGGGATAGGCGAAGAACGAGACGGGCGGCTGGGCTTCCACCAGGACCAGGCGCTCGAATCCGGCGAGCAACGCCTGGGCCGGCTCGGGGAAGTAGGGAAGGCGCTCGACGGCGGGGATGTCGCCCCCGCGGGCCATCCTGGCGGCGTATCGGTCGGCGAAGACTCTGACGCCGGTGGCGCGCAGGCGCCCGGCCGCGCGAAGGCCGCGCGCACGGAGGGCCGAACCGCTAAGAAGCAGCCCGACCGCCCGGCCGGAGCGCAGCGCCCGCGCGGCGTCGCGGACCCGCTCGCCGGCCGGCAGCGGCCGCACAGGCCGAGGCGCGGGGCGGCCGGGTTCTCCAGCCTCGCTCCAGGAAAAATCGGCGGGCACAATCAGGCTGGCCACCTTTCCCGGCGGTCCCAGCGCGGCCGCCACCGCCGCCGAGGCCCCTTCGCCCATGGATGTGGCGCGCGGGAGCGTCAGAACCCAGCCCGATACCGGCCGCGCGAAAGCCTCGGTGTCGGCGGTGAGCGGAGCGTCGTGGCCCCGGTGCCCGGTGGAATGCTCGCCCACGATGTTGACCACCGGAGAGCGCGCCTTGCGCGCGTTGTGGAAGTTCGATAGTGCGTTTGCCAGCCCCGGCCCGAGGTGCAGCAGCGTGGCCGCCGGCTTTCCCGTCATCCTGGCATACCCGTCCGCCGCGCCGGAACATACCCCCTCGAACAGGCCCAGGACGCCGCGCATGGCCGGCACGCGGTCGAGCGCCGAGACAAACTGCATCTCGGACGTTCCCGGATTCATCAGGCACAAATCGACTTCGTTGGCCAGCAGGGTTCTAAGGAGACACTCGGAGCCATTCATGTGGGGTTCTCTTTATCACAGCACACGGCGCCGGGCGAACCAACTCTATTGCCTCTGCTGAGCGGGAGATCGCGGCGCCTGGCCTGGAAATCCTTCGCCGCTTACCGGGTACTTCTTCTCGACGGTCTTCTGAAATTGCGGCTCCAGTGGCATCAGGCGGAAGCCCACCAGGAGCGATGCGTCACCGTACCAGAACTGCTGGTGAGAGATGTTCCAGAAGGCATAGCGCTGTTTGGCGTCCGCGCCTTCCCAGTCGATCAGGCCCAATCCCATGCCGATCAGCTTGTTCTCCGTCAACTGGGTCTCCAGAGCGCGCCACGGGCCTTCGCAGCCGGAGTAGTCGAAGGGAGTGATGTAGAACTCCAGGGTCAGCTTGCCGGATTCCCCGGGCTTGAAGCTGTAGTTGTAGGCGTGCTCCGAATAGGGCGCATCAATGCCGTACTGCGGGCAGCCCCACTCCATCGCCCAGTTCTTGTCGGGTCCCGGCGGAGTGAAAATATGATAGTTCTGCGCGGTTACGCCGTGGTTCTGCCGCGAAGCCGTCTCGCGATCGATCCGGGGGTCGAGAACCGATGCCGACTTCCCCACCACGTCGGGAACGAAGATCTCCCTGTGGTACTGGTCGATCAGCGGCCCGCCCGACAGATCGCCGTCCACCACCACTTCGAAAATATCGTTGTGCAATCCCGGCAGCGAGAAATCCCAGTAGCCTTTGTATGCCTCGTAGAGGAAATACAAGCGGTTCTGGCCCTTTACCCACCCGACCTTGATCTTGACGTCCATTTTCTTCGGATCGTGGTTCAAGCCGTGGCCCTGTTCGGTGTCCATGAACTCGCTCATGGTGATGGCATAGTCGTCCGGCACGATCTTCCAGTCGTCCGCATTCCCGTCGATGCGCGGTTCCATGCCGGCGGGGAATTGAAACACCTTGAACGTCACATCCTGCCGCTCGAGTGGCGCGGCGGGAATCGACAGAAGCGTTAACAAGAAGATGGCGCCGATCGGTCTGATTAGGGTCATGTTTCGTCGATATCGAATGTGGACCCCATTGTCAAGACCATTTTCAGCGCGCGCCTGTAGTACACTAGTGTTTTCTGGGAGACGTTCTTGCAGTTCAGCCGTTCTTTCAGGAATCCGTCAAACCGTTTCCCCTGAGCCACCCGTTCCAGGGTCCGGTCTTTGACGCTAATCTATTGAAAATAAGCGCCCGTAGCTCAGTTGGATAGAGCGTCTGGCTACGAACCAGAAGGTCGGGTGTTCGAGTCACCCCGGGCGCACCACCTAACCCATTGGTCTCTGCTCCGATGCTGTGCTGTTGGCGCTGCGCCCTATGCCGCCGTCCTTCCGTCGTTAGCCGGTAATGCTTCGCGCGGAGGTTGGCCAACGAAAGAGCACAATCGATCGGCTTCCACGAAGAGTACTCTGCCAAAGAATCTCAACCCAGGACGGCAAAGGCCTATGGGGTCAAGCCTTCGAGCTTGACCCCACGGCGTTCATCCGCGGCTCAGCCCCACCAATCCGGCGGCGAAGAGCCGGTCGTCCACCTTCCCCAGGCGAGCAATCAGCCGCGGCGGCAGAAGCGCGCGATGCGCGATCTCGCACAGGTATTCCGGTATGGCCCACACGTCTTCCTCGGCCGTCATCCAACCCATGGAATCGAACCGCCGCAGGTTCACCGGGCGCGAATAGCGCCGCAGGGTTTTCTCTCCGCGGAGGTTGTAGTAATGCTCGAAATACGACATCGCCAGCTCGCGCAGCGTGCGGTACACCGGCTCGCGGTAGCGCAGGCCGGAGTAGTTGGACTTGGCCACGGCGCCCCAGTGTCCGCCCAGGCGGAAGACCGCCAGCACGTGGTCGTCGTCGCGAACGGCTTCGAGGTCCACCAGCAGCGGCGGATGGCCCGACATGCGCAGCGCCGCCGCGCCGAATAGCGCGCCTTCCATGCAGTGCGCCGTGCGGTCGCGCAGAACGCGCCGCGGCGAGCGGCATGTATTGCCGTCCGGTTCCTTGTTATAAGCCAGCTCCCCATCGAGGAACCGCTGCACCTTCTCGGGCGTGGAGAGCCGCCGGAATACCGCCCGCTCGGCGGGCGTGAAGACATCGGGAGCCATTTGCGTCCAGGGTAACCGAAATTCGGCGCGCAGCCGAGACCGGCACAGACGGCCCCTCGCAGCCGGTTGGCCGCAACTGGTAGTACAATATCCATTTCCCATGTCTGAGCAATCCAAATTCCTGCTGGCGGATAGCCAGATCCCCAGCACGTGGGTCAACGTGCTGCCTTCCCTCAAAGAGCCGCTGGCTCCGCCCCTCAACCCGCAGACCCGCGAGCCGCTTGGGCCGCAGGACCTGCTCCCCATCTTCCCGATGGAGCTCATCCAGCAGGAGTTCTCGCCCCTGCCCGAGATCGATATCCCGGGCGAGGTGATGGATATCTACCGGCTCTGGAGGGCCACTCCGCTCTATCGCGCGCGGCGCCTGGAAAAGGCCCTCGATACCCCGGCCCACATCTATTACAAGTACGAGGGAACCAGCCCGGCGGGCAGCCACAAGCCCAACACCGCCGTGGCGCAGGCCTACTACAACAAGCGCGCCGGCATGAAGCGGCTGGCCACCGAAACCGGCGCCGGGCAGTGGGGCAGCGCCCTCGCGCTCGCCTGCCAGTTCTTCGGCCTGGAGTGCACGGTCTACATGGTGCGCTGCAGCTACGACCAAAAGCCCTATCGCCGCATGATGATGCACACCTGGGGCGCGGAGGTGTATCCTAGCCCCAGCGAGCACACCCACGCCGGCCGGGGCGTGCTGGCGGCCTCGCCCGATTCGCCCGGCAGCCTCGGAATCGCTATCAGCGAAGCCGTCGAGGACGCCGCTACCCACGCCGACACCAACTACTCCCTGGGCAGCGTGCTAAATCACGTGATCCTGCACCAGACCGTCATCGGCCAGGAATCCAAGCTTCAAATGCGGATGGCGGGAGAAGAGCCCGAGGTGGTGATCGGCTGCTTCGGCGGCGGCAGCAATTTCGGCGGCATGGCCGTGCCTTTCGTCATCGACAAGCTTAACGGCAAGGGCCCGCGCATCCTCGCCGTGGAGCCTTCCGCCTGCCCCAGCCTCACCAAAGGGCGCTTCGCCTACGATTACGGCGATACCGCCAAGCTGGCGCCGATCGTCAAGATGTACACCCTGGGACACGATTTCGTCCCGCCCGGGATCCATGCCGGCGGCCTGCGCTATCATGGGGCCTCGCCGCTGCTCAGCCATCTGGTGAACCTGGGCTACATCGACGCCAAGGCATATACCCAGTTGCCGGTGTTCGAAGCGGCCATTCAGTTCGCCCGCACGGAGGGCATTCTGCCCGCTCCCGAATCGTCCCACGCGATTCGCGCCGCGGTGGATGAAGCCATCGAGGCCCGCGAGGAAGGACGCCCCCGCGTGATCCTGTTCTGCCTCAGTGGCCACGGCCATTTCGACCTCTCCGCCTATGAGAATTACCTCTCCGGGAACCTGCAAGACTACGAGTATCCCGGGGTGGACATCGCCAAAGCCATGGCGGGAATCTGATCGGGCGGTTTCCGCCTCTTGAACCCGCACTCAACATAAAGCCGGTGAACCGCCCCAGTTCAGAATGTAGGGTGAAGGTATGAAGCTCACGATTGAGCTGGACCGGGAGATCGATGGCCGCTGGATCGCTGAGGTTCCGGAACTGGACTTCCTGCTGTACGGGGCTTCGAAGCAGGACGCGGTTCAACGAGCTCAGTCGGCGGCGCGGGAGATTGTTCTCGACCGGATCGCGCAGGGCGACCTCTGAGGGCGCCGCCAGCGTAACGCAAACGCAGGCGCTATAGCTGTCCACCCTCGCAGCCGAGCGAGAAACGCATGGCAGCGCAGATCTCGCTCATCCGCGACGGGCCCAGCCGGGCCACTCGCTTCCCCAGGCGGCGCTGGGAGACCGTGACCGCGTTGTGCAGGTTCACGGCGCAAGGCGCCTTCATGCCATCCTCTTCACTGAGCGCTACCTCGGATGGCGTCCTGCGGATGGTGGACGTGATCGGGGCGACCGTCACGGTCGACAAATAGGCGATGGCGCTGTCGCGCGTAAGTACCACCACCGGTCTGTTCTTGTCGGGCGGCGCAAATTGGTAGAGGCGGACGTCCCCTCTGGCTATTCCGCCGGCCACGCCGCCTCCGCTTCCCATACCAGCGATTCATCCCGCGCCTGCGGGCGCCTCAAATAGCCCTCGCGGTCGCGCTCCTCCAGCCTTCGGATCTCCAGTGTCCGAAGGTGCTCCCGAAGGGCGTCGCGAATCAATGCGGAACGATTCCGCTTCTCCCGGCGCGCGGCCCGGTCGGCCGCCTGCAATAGCTTCGCATCGAGCACGACCTGGATGGTTTCCATATGTGGACTCCACTCCACAGTATACTCCACATCGTGAATTGACGGGCTGGTCCGCGTTCCGACTGCACCCTCCCCGCCAGTTGCGTGCGGAGTTCGGGAAACCTCTTCGCCGATCTCGGCTTTGCGGACGCCGGCGAACGGCAGACAAAGGTTCGTCTGGCCTAGCCATCCCAGTGTGGAGGCGCTATCCGCAGGCGGTCCAGTTCCGCCACCGCCGCGCTTCGCAGGATGCCAAGGTCGTGACAAGCCGTGTGCCAGACCAGAGCCTCATCCACAGTCTCATACTCATGGCGGTAGACGTTGCCCGCTGCGGCGATGGCGGACCAGTCGATCTCGGGGAATCGGTCCTTGAATTCGGCGGGGAGCCGCCGCGACGCCTCAGAGACTATCTCAAGGGCGCGGACGACGGCGTAAACCGTCTTCCGATCTGCGGTGAAGGCCGCCAGGTCGAACCCCGCGGTGAACGTTGCGATAGCGTCAATGTTGTCGACAATGTCGCGCAGGCGTTGGGCGGGGCTCTTAGAAGGCATCGACAGCGTCGTTCAGGATGCGCTCGCGCAGCAGTGGCTTAAGCGTCTTTCGGTTCACCACATCGCCAGGGCCATCGAGGATCTCATTGATGTAGAGCTTCAGCCTGGCGTACTGGAAGACTCCCATGGGCCTCGCGGGATCGAGATCGACCAGCACATCTATGTCGCTGCCCGGCCCAGCTTGTCCCCGGGCGACGGAGCCGAACACCGCGGCGTGGGCCGCGCCCAGGCGCTTCAACTCGTCTTCGTGAGACCGCAAAGTCCGCAGCACGTCGTTGAGTGCGCCAGTCATGCTTCAACCACGAGTCTATCAGACCGGAACGGACGCTTACTGCACCTTCCCCGCCAGGGCCGCCGCCAGCGGCGCCGGGTCCATCCCTTCGGCCGAGATGGAGTAGCCGCCGATGTACCTGCCCTTGCGGAAGAAATACAGCTTGCCGAGGTACTTGTCGGTAGTCTGGAAGGCGTCGTCGGCCAGCTTGGCGGGGGTGTTCTCGCTGAACCGCGTGCGAAGCTTCGCCATCACCGCGGCGGCCGAATCCGGCGTGTCTTCGAACACCACGAAGGCCTTGCCGAAATCGTACTGCGCCACGTACCCGCGCTTCAATATCCCCAGGCCCAGCACGCTCTCCGGCGCCAGCTTCAGCAACTGTAGCTTTTCGGTGGGAAACCACGCCAGCGCGGGCGGCGGTGTGGTGCTGCCCTGCACGCTGTTGGCCAGCGCGGCCGCCCATAGCTTCAAATCGGCCGTGTAGTCGCCTTCGGGATTGGCGGCGATCTCAAAATAATACTGCCCCTTGGCGAAGATCAGCCGGCGCGGCACAATCTGCCCGCCGGAGCCGACCGCGTAGGCCGGCTGCCGCATGTCGCGGTTGGCGGAGAACATGCCGTAGGCGAAATCGGCGTCGCCCATATCCGAGATGTCCACCACGAAAGTGGCCGGGCCCTTCTCGCAGGTCACGCCCTTCATGGTCTGGAAGTTGTAGGCGATGTACCCTTCGGCGTTGCCGTCCATGTATTCGAAGAGGTTATCCGCGTCATAGCTGCGCGGAGCCCCGTTCTGGGTGAATCCGGGGACCATGTTGCAGGACGGAGCCACCGCCTTTTCCTGCGCGAACGCCGCCGCGCACATCGCCAAACCCAGGGCCAAGCAAAGCTTTTTCATTCGATTCCCTTCTTCGGGCGCTGCCGCCAAAAGGTGCTAACATCCTATTCTAATTCCGGAGGCAGGCCCCTGCCAATGCGCCTCCCGCGGCTCCCCTAGCCGTGCGACCGAGCCAGGCGGCGGCCCTTCGTGAAAAGGGGGTACGGACGCACATGGCTTCTACTCGACGGTTATTCCTGGGATCGGTGTCCGGCGCGGCCCTGGCGGGCGCGCAGACCAGCCGCGCTTCGCTGGGCGCCAACCGCGTCTCTCCGCTCGACGGCGTCAAGCGCGAGAAGATCAAAATCACCGATATCCAGGTGATGAATCTGGGGTACCGCCTCAAACCCGATGAGGAGTGGCCGGACTCCGATAACAACGTCATCATCTGGAAGACCGAATCGGTCATCGTCAAGGTGTCCACCGATGCCGGCCTGACGGGAATCGGAGGCGCCAGCCGCTACAACGGCCCGGCCGAGATGAAGCAGTACGTAGATACCGTGGTCAAGCCAATCCTGGTGGGCCAGAACCCGTTCGACGTCGAGACGCTCACGGGCGGCATCTCCGCCTCCGGCGCGCGGGGGGCCTGGTCCGGCGTCGATACCGCGCTATGGGACATCATCGGTAAAGCCAAAGGCGTGCCCCTCTACAAGCTGCTGGCCGTGGATACCGAGCCCGTCACGCGCATTCGCACGTACGCCAGCGGCGGCGAGTACACCTGGCGCAAGAATTCGCGTTTCCCGGGCCCCGACGACCTCATCCGCCAGGCCACCGAGCACCAGCGCAACGGCTACACGGCCTTCAAGTTCCGTCCCGGCGGCGGTTTTGGAAAGCTGGGCATCACCATCCAGGATTACATCCCCTACCTGCGCAAGATGCGCGCGGCGGTGGGGCCCAAGTTCGACCTGATTCAGGAATCGAACACGCGCTGGAGCATGGCGCAGTGCCTGGAAATCGCCCCGGTTCTCGAGGAATTGAAGTTCCTGTGGTGGGAGGAGCCCACCCGGCGGGTGATCGCCGACTACGTCCAGTTGAAGAAATCTCTCCGCACCGTGAAAGTCTCCGGCGGAGAGGGCCGCGCCAACCGCGGCGAGTTGATGGAGTGGGTGGACCGAGGGGCCTACGACATCATCCAGCCCGGATGCGACGACGCCGGCGTCACCGAATGCTGGCACATGGCGCGCATGGCCCACACCAGGGGGAAGCTGCTGTGCACTCACAACTGGCAGGACGGCTTGGTGGCCATCGCCAACGCCCACCTGATGGCGGCCGTGCCCAACCGTTTCCTGCTGGAAACCAACATGACGCCCAATCCGCTCAAGGAGGGTCTTTTCAAAGAGAAGTTGGCGGTCAAGAACGGCTATCTCGACATTCCCAATAAGCCGGGTCTGGGAGTGGAGTTGAAGGAAGGGCTCGAGGAGCTCTACCCGCCCATTCCAGGCCCCTGGAACATTCCCGATCCCGACATGCCGGCGTAAGGGTCCGTCATGAAATGGCCACTCCAACCCCTTGCGGTCCCGGCTCGCCAGGCTCGTATTGAAGCGCGACCGTGAGGCGGTTGGCGGAGCCGTTTCGTTCGAACGGGCTTCGCTTTCAGGCTGCGGGCCGGGGTCTGGCGGCGGGGCATAGTCCCGTTCCGTCTCTGTCGCACGGCACGCACGCGCGCCGGCGCTACATCGAAGGGCGGGGTGCGAGATACCGGGACTAGAAGATGAAACTCAGGCCGCCGCGGAAGGCGCGCGGAGTTTCCACCAGCAGGATTCTCTGGCCATCGGCCGTACTCAGGGGCAGGTAGCCCTGCGCCAGGAGGTTGCGCAGATCGGCGGTCAGTTCCACATGGCACGGGAGGAACCCGGGGAGCGGCTGGCGGATAAAAACGTTCAACCCGGGCATGGGGCGCAAGGCCTCGGTGCTGTAGATGTGGCCCGGCATAGCCCAGTTGTGGTCGGTCCACTGGTAGCTGGCCACGATGTGCGTGTGGCTGCCGGGCAGGGTGGCGTCCACGTGGCCGGTCGCGGCCATCTTGCGGCCGGCGCGAATCATGGATCGGAGATCGTCCGGGTTGCTGCTCACGATCTCCCGATTCTCCGCGGTCAGCGCGCCCATCGAGCCCAGCATCAGGGTGGCGTTGATCCGGTCGCCCAGCGACTGCGTGGCGGAGGCCGTGTACCCCGTGCTGCGGTAGTCCCCCGCGTTGAAGATGGAGTTGCCGGTGAGCAGGTCCGGAAGAACATCGGCGGCGCTGTACATGCCGGCGGGCGCCACCATGGAGAGGGCCGCGTTGGTAACCACCTCGCGATAGGCGGACAGTTCGTAGCGCCGCGAACCCACCTTGCGGGCGTAGGCCATCTCGTATTCCTCGCCGCGCTGGATGCGGACCCGGCCGCCCCGCTCGGACATACGCGGGATGAGGCCCAGCGTGTTCAGATCGTGTTGCAGATCGGCGTCCTGGGTCGAGGAACTGGCCAGATCGGGACGCGCATTTCCGGAAGTGAAAGTGAAGGAGACTTCCGAGCCCCCGGCGGGCGTATAGCTGAGGCGTGAATACGGGCTGGCTTGACTGGGGAGACCGGCTATCGACAAGGCGTCCAGCGTGATCCCGTACTGCACCGCCAGGTCGTCGGTGATCTGGGTGCGGTCGTCGAACCCGGCAGCCACGGAGCGGAACATGGGTTGGTAAGCGTCCGACCCGGTTGAGGCGGAGCTGCGTCCCGGCATGTAGAGCTGGCGCACCGTGACCGAAGCCACCGGACCGTCCAGCCCCGTTCGGCGCGAGTAGCTGGTGCGGAACGCCGCCACTGGCACGCCGGTCTGGGAGCCGTATCCCACGTCGCCGCTCACCTCCAGCATGTTGTTTCCGAACAGGGAGGTGGCCAGGGCGAACGCGGTGCCCATGTCCGCCTCATCCGCAATGCCCGAAGCCTGTTGGCCCTCTCCCCCGGAAACGCGCACAATGCCGCGAGTCTCGGAGAATACCGTTCCGCCGCCGGAAGTCGGCGGCGCCGGGTCGAGCGCGCCGCCGTCAAACCGCAGCACCGGGCGCGTGGCCGTACTTCCGCGCAGCACCCATTTCCAGTCGTCGGTCATCAGGCTGCCGTTCTCTATGGGCGGGTACATGAGCTGGATCGAGCTGACCAGCGTGTTGAGGTCTATCGCCAGCACGCTGCGCATGCCGGGCTGAACCAGGATGCCTTTTTTCAGCGCGGGAACGAAGGCGGCCAGAGTTACGCGAACGGAGTACAGGTCCGGGAACAGGCCCAGGAACCGGAATTCGCCGCGCTGGTCGGTGAGCGCCTTGTCGCACACGCGGTCCTGGTGGTCGTAAAGCAGTACCGAGGCGCCCATTTGCGGAACACCGTTGCGGTCCGCGACCACCCCCATGATGGCGCCCGAAAACTTCACCGAAGTGGCGGCCCGCGAGACGCGCGGAACGCCCGCCCAGACCAGCCCCAGGATCAGGAAAGCAACCGTGTTCTGCGTCCTGTTCGACATCCGCTGCGACCATCCATCCCGGCGGAAACCGGAATGCTCTAATTAGGTTACCGTAAACTGGGCCGAATTGGTGAGCACCTGGTTCCGTACCTTGTCCGTCACCTTCATTCGGATGGTGTACTGGCCCGGCTCGAAAGTCTTCAGCGGAAGAATCTCCTGGACGATCACTTCCGCGGCCGAGGCGTTAGGGATCTGTGTGACATCCTGCGTGTATTCGATGACTTTGGCGTTCGATCCGTTCCTCACCACTTCCCACTCCACCATCCCGGACGGCTTATGGGTGGTCTGATCCTCCCCGAAATTGTAGCACTGGAAGTAGATCCCCATCTTCTCGTCGCGCTTGAAAATCCCGTCCACGCGCGGCCGGACTTTGGAGCTGCCGATCACGTACGCCCCCGCGCCGATGCTCTTCATCGGCACCGGCTCGATCAAGTCCGCCAGCACCACGCTGCTGGAGGTGAGCTTGTCCGGATCGATGCGCGGCACCGTGATGGCGACTTCATAATCGCTGAGCGTGCCGGAAACCAGGTCCTTCGCCACCACGTTCAGCTTGTACGTTCCCGGGACCAGGGGGACCGTCTTCTGATAGATCGAACGCTGCTTGGCGTACTCGGCCAGGAATTCCACCGGGCTGTCCACCACCGCCGTATCCTCGAATACGTTGATCACGCGGCGGGTCATGGTGGTAATGCGGCCGTAAATGTCCAGGGTGGCGCGCTGTACGCCCTGCTTGGAGGAGAACTCCAGGTCCTTGTTGGCGAACTGCAGCGTGACATTGGTCAGGACGGAAGCCTCGGTGATCGGGAAATAATCCACCAGCACCTTCATGGGCAGCATGGTATAGCTGATCCGCGACTTGACCACCGCTTCCAGGTCCTTGAATTTCACCTCGGGCGGCTTCTGGAGATTGACGTACTGTTCCAGGCGGTTGAACTGCATCATGTTGGTGGTGAGCTGATTGTCGGGAACGCCCAGTTGGGTGCCGTCGCTACGGTTGAATCGATCGGCCTTGGACGATATTCCCATCTCCTCCGAGATGGTGAGCCCGGCCCCCGGCACATTCGTAAGCGCATCCTTCTCGGAGGGGTCCATGGTCATGCGGAACTCGCCCGTCATAGTGGTATCCACGAACTCGATGATGATGTTGGTGCCGACGCCTTCGATGTACCGGTAGCGCCACTGAATGAAGGGGAAAACGGAAGTTTCCCCGCCGCCCTCCTCGATGGGGCGCACGTAGCTGCCGCCCTGGGAGTAGTCCGTAATCTCGTCCGGAGGGCCGAATGTAATGTAGATGCGCCCGCGGTCGCTTCTCCATCCGGGAATGCCCGAAGCGAAATGCTCGTTGGCATAAGCGATGCGGCGGTAGTGCTCTTCCTTGTACTCGTTCTCGATGGTGTCCGGCGTCGGATCGCGCCGCAACCAGAACTGCTCGATGAATTGCTCGCGCTCCTCATCGGTCTGCAGCCGGGCGAACGACTTGCGCTCGTCTTCGGTGATGATGTACGCAACGTCTTCGTTGAGCCACTTCCGATACGGCGTTTCCAGTTCCTTCTTGAGCTTCTCCTCGTTCTTCTTCTTTTGCCTTTCAGACAGCGGCCGGGCCACGGTTTCACGTTCGGCCGGCTGAGACGAAGTCTGGTCGTCGCTCTTCTGAGCGGCCGCGGTCTGACCGGCCGCGGGAAGAATCGCCGCAACTGAGAGCGCGGCTAAGGAAATCGAATAGCGTAAGACAGTCATACGGCTCACCGCTCCCCAGGACAGGACTGGTTCGGCTGATATCCATTCTAAATCCTGAGAGTTTGGCCGGTCAATCCGTGAACCTGGGCCACAGTGTGCCCTTCGGGGGACGGCCGGAAAGCGGATCACTCGAATGATCGATTTCTATTGCTTTTGTTTTCAATGGCTTGCGATTCAAATAAGAATTTCCGGGGCTGTGGCAGGCTATTGTTTGTACGGAAGAGGGAGTCCGGTCCCTTCATTTCACCCATTTTCCCCTAAAAGCCCGCCACGCCAGCCCCTCCGCTCCTCAAGTGAGCGTCACCCGCCGCCCTCCGGACTCCCCTATCTTCCGACCAACCGTGGGGCGGCCTCCGGCCAGAGGGGTTGCGTCCTCGCCGGCGTTCTTCTTCTCAGCGCGAGCAACAGGGCATGGTCACCAGGATCTGCGGGAGATCGAACGTGTGGGTCGTGTCGGCTACGAAATAACGCTGTTCGGAAAGGCTGCGATAGATTGCGCCGGCCACCCCGGAAGCCACCGGGCCGTTCACCGTCCTGGTGCCAAGCAGCATGACAACCAGCACCAACCGATGGTGATCCACCTCGTTAAACGAGCCGAACCAGCCCAGATGGCTGGAGAAACGGAAATCGGTGCAAGTGCCGGTTTTGCCGAGAATAGGCTCGTTGGGGTCGTAGCCCGCGCGCCGCGCCGTGCCGAAATCGACGGCCGCGCGCATTCCGGTTTTGATGTCCGCAATGCCGCTGGGAGAGATGTCGAGCGAGCGCTTGACCTGGGGCGTGAAACCCTCTACTTCCGCGGAGCTGCGCGGATACTGAAGGTAGAAGAGCTTCCCATCGTTGGCAATGGCGGAGAGCAGCGCGGCCAGCTCGAGCGGAGTCATAAGGATATCCTCCCCGTAGGCCGTCATCATCCCGACTCCGCCGGCCGCGGGAGGCTTGTCCGGCCACGCGCCCGGCTCTTCGCCCTCGATATCCAGCCCGGCCTTCTCGCCCAAGCCCAGCATTTGCGCATAGTGGGTAACGCGCTCGTAGCCAAGCTGATTGCCCAGCCGCTGGAAAAACGGGTTGTTCGATTTGGCCAGGGCGCTGGTGAGGTTGAAAGTAGTGTAGCGGCCCAAGCGGACTGGGGTGTCGCGCTCGATGACGTGCTCGCTCAAACCGGCCAGACCGGTAACCAGTTTAATGGTGGAGCAGGGGATGAAGCCGCTCTTGAGCGCCAGTTTCTGGTTGACGATGCTGAGCACGCGCCCGTTAGTGGGGTCCACGGCCACCACCGCGCCGTTCATGGTCCCGAGCGCCTCCACGGCGGCGCGGCGGACCGTGAGATCGTCTCCATCCACATTGTCGCCCAAGGTGGGATCCACAGGCGGGGCAGGCTTATAGCGCGGCTTTCTCTTCGCGGCGGTCTTTTTCGCCGGGGCGGCCGTGGCGGGTGTCTTGGCCGAAGCCTTGGCCGGCGCCTTGGTGGACTTCTTCTTGGCGGGCGTTTGTGGCGCGGTATCCGCGGCTGCGCCGGCGATCTGGAGCAAACCTACCAGTACCAGCGGAACAAGAACCAGAAAACCCTTCATTCGTGGCGCACCGGCGCTCCCGGCCCCGCCGGAAAGCGCCTGCTCTGTTGGAAAAACCTGACGAGTGTATTATATAGCGCGTTCAGGTGAAGATGTGGGGGCGGGATTCGTCCGGGCGCCGGCGGCCGCCCGGACCGCTCCTTTCCGCGTGTTACCATTCCGTTTTAATCGTACGAATTCGACCGAAGATCGCTAAGACCAGGGAGTAAACGCCGTGAAAGTTTACGAAAGCAAGGACCTGCGGAACGTCGGTGTGGTGGGCCACGGCGATTCCGGCAAGACGACGCTCACCGCCGGGTTGCTGTTCACCTCCGGAGCCACCAACCGTCTCCTGCGCGTGGACGAAGGCAACACGATCACCGATTTTGACGACGACGAAGTCCAGCGCAAAATCACGATCTCCACAGCCATTGCCGTGGCGGAGTGGAGGAAGACCAAAATCAACGTCCTCGATACTCCCGGCTACAACATCTTCATTAACGATACGCGCGCGACCCTGATTGCGGCCGACGCCGCGCTGGTTCTGGTGGACGGCGTGGCGGGCGTGGAAGTGCAGACCGAGAAGGTCTGGCAGTTCGCCGACGAGTTCGCGCTGCCGCGCGCCGTGGTCATCAATAAGCTGGACCGCGACCGGGCCGACTTCAACCGCGCGCTCGACAGCGTAAACGAGGTTTTCGGGCGCAACGCGGTCCCCATCCAGATTCCCATCGGGTCGGAGCGCGATTTCACAGGCGTGGTGGATCTCATCCGCATGAAGGCCTACTCCTACACGCCGGATGGCGACGGGAAAGGCAAAGAAGGCGAAATTCCCGCCAACCTGGCCGACGCCGCGCAAAAAGCCCACGACGCCCTGGTGGAAATGGTCGCCGAGGGCAACGACGCCCTCATGGAGGAGTTTTTCGACAAGGGGTCGCTCTCGGCCGAACAGATCGTGGAAGGCGTCAAGCTCGGCGTTCGCGCCATGCGGCTCTTCCCCGTGTTGTGCGCTTCGGCCCTGCACAACATCGGAACCGACCTGATCCTGAGTTTCATGGTCGATAACCTGCCCTCTCCGCTGGAACGCGAGGGACTTCCCGCCACCGTCAACGGCGAAGAGGCCATGCGCAAGTTCGATGAGAGCGAAGCCCCGTCGCTGTTCGTATTCAAGACCACGGCGGACCCGTTCGCCGGACGCATCAGTTATTTCAAAGTGGTCACCGGAGTGGTCAAGAACGACGCCGGCCTGCAGAACCTGACGCGCGGCGCCGCCGAGCGGCTGGCCCACATCGCCAGTCCCCAGGGTAAGACTTTGCAGCCCGTCACCGAGGTGCGGGCGGGCGACATCGGAGCCGTAGCCAAGCTCAAGGAAACCCTCACCGGCGACACCCTGGCCGACAAGGGCGCGAGCTTCCTCTACCGGCCCGTCAAACTGCCCGAGCCCTCCATCGCCTTCGCCATCCAGGCCAATTCCCGGAACGACGAAGACCGCATGGGCAACGCCGTCCACCGCATCCTCGAAGAGGACCAGTCGCTGCGCTTCTACCGCGATGCGCAGACGCGCGAGTTTCTGCTGGCCGGCTCCGGGCAGCAGCATGTGGAAATCGTGGTCAGCCGCATGAAGAAGCGCTACGGCGTGGACGTCACCCTCAAGGCTCCCAAGATCCCCTACCGCGAAACCATCCGCGGCGCCGCCGACGTGCAAGGGCGCCATAAGAAACAGACCGGCGGCCACGGGCAGTTCGGCGACTGCTGGATCAAGATGGAACCCCTGCCGCGCGGCGCCAACTTCGAGTTCGCCAACGAGATTTTTGGAGGCGCAATCCCCAGGAATTTCATTCCCGCGGTGGAAAAGGGCATCATCGAAGCGGCCGAGCACGGCTTTCTGGCCGGCTATCCCATGGTGGATTTCAAGGTGACCGTCTACGACGGCTCCTACCACGATGTGGATTCCTCGGAGCTGGCCTTCAAGCTGGCCGCCCGCAAGGCATTCAAAGCGGCCATGCAGGAGGCTAAGCCGGCCCTGCTGGAGCCGGTCATGAACGTCGAAATCCAGGCCCCCGTGGAGTACGCCGGCGACCTGATGGGCGATCTGAACGGCCGCCGCGGACGCATCTCGGGCATGGAAACCAAGGGCTCCAGCCAGTTCATCCGCGCCCAGGTCCCCATGGCCGAAATGTTGAACTATCAGAGCGATTTGACGGCCATGACGCAGGGCCGGGCATCCTTTACCATGGAGTTCGACCACTACGATTACGTGCCGCAGTTGCAGGCGGAAAAGATTGTCGCCGCCGCCAAGGCCGCCAAGGCGGGCGAAGAGGAAGAAGAGGAATAGAGACCCGGCCCCGTGCCTGGCCGCCGGATTGACAGACGAAAGCGTCTGTCCCACATGGATGCCGAGGGGCTTCCACCCTGGTGGGGCAGGCGCTTCCGCCCGCCAGCCGAAGGGCTCCTCTATGTATGTTGCATTACACTATTAAGGTGTTGTAACCTGATTACGTCACCGAGCCGGGCGGCAGCCCGAGGAAGCAGCTTGTTCTTCTACAGTTCGAGTCGGTAATGGCAGTTCGAACGAAAGCTATCTTCGCTTTGGCGGTCGCGGCGGCCCTCACCTCCGCGGGTTGCGGTTACCAACAGCAGCAATCCACGTTCCGAATGGCCTTCCTGCCGCCGGCGCCGCATGGGGCTCCCGCGGCGGTCGAGTTTCCGGAACCGCCCATCGTCCCGCAACCCAATCCATACCTGACGGATGTCCCCGCGTTCCTGCCGGCCGCGCCGGTGATGTCCGATCGGAGACTCAAGGCGGATGCCTTGGTCCAGCGCGCCGCCCAGCGCTTCGAGCGAGGCAAGTCTTACTACCAGAGGCGGGACATTGCCGGCTCCCGGCGCGAGTTCGATGCGGCCGTCGACCTGATGCTCGAAGCATCCACCCAGAACCCGGCGGACAGCCCCGTATATGCCCACCTCCTGGAGGGCATGGTGGATGAGATCCATCGCCGCGATCTGGCGGGCATGGGCGCCTCGGCGGTGGACGAGGACAGGTTTGAGAAGGCCCCCCTCGAGGACATCCTGGAAATGACGTTTCCGGTGGATCCCAGGCTGAAGGACAAGGTCCGCGAGCAGGTGGCGGCCACGGTCTCGCAGTTGCCGCTTTCCGTGAACGACGCGGTCCTCGGTTACATCAACTACTTCAGCAACCGGGGCCGCCGGACCTTTATCAACGGGCTGGAGCGCGCCGGCCGGTATCGCCCCATGATCCAGCGCGTTCTGGACGAAGAGGGCGTGCCGCGGGAGTTGATCCACCTGGCGCAGGCCGAATCCGGATTCATCCCGCGCGCCGTTTCGCGAAAGGCCGCTGGGGGAATGTGGCAGTTTCTGGCTTGGCGGGGTCAGGAATACGGTTTGAACCGCACCCCCTATTTGGACGAGCGCATGGACCCGGAAAAGGCGACGCGGGCGGCCGCCCGGCATCTGCGCGACCTGTACCAGGAGTTCGGCGACTGGTATCTGGCCCTGGCGGCGTACAACTGCGGACCCGTGACGGTGGAAAAAGCGGTGGAGCGTACCGGGTATGCCGACTTCTGGGAGCTGCGCAGCCGGGGCGTCCTGCCTCTCGAAACAACCAACTACGTGCCCATCATTCTGGCCATGACGATCATGGACAAGAACGCGGCCGAGTACGGGATTCGGGATCTCCAGTCGGATCCGGCGCTGGAGTACGACACGGTGGAAATCGCCACGCCTACCAGCATGACGCTGGTATCGGACATAACCGAGGTCGCGCTCCCCGAGTTGGCGGCCCTCAACCCGTCGATTTTGAGGCGCGTGGCGCCCGCGGGCTACGCCCTGCATGTCCCCAAGGGGGCCGGAGACGTGCTCATCCCGGCGCTCGAATCCATTCCGCCGGAACATCGCGAGGCTTGGCGCATGCATCGCGTGGGTCCCGGCGAGACGCTCGCGGAAATCGGAAAGCGGTACGGCGTCGCGGTGAACGGCATTGTGGCTCTGAACAATCTGGCATCCGTCGAGACGGTGGAGGGCGACCGCCTGGTGATTCCGGCGGCGCCGCGAGCCGAACCGCCGCAGCGCCGCGCGGCGAGCGGTCCCGCCAGGAAGGCCCCGGCGCGCCGCCAGGCCTCAGGGATATCCACCGCGTCCCGGAAGAATGGCTCCGCCTCCGGGAGCAACGCTGCGCCAGCGGCCAAGAGAAGCGCATCGGCGCAGGCCAAGAAGCCCGCCTCGAAACCCTCTGTCACCGCGGGGGCGGGCGCGCCGGAGCCGCGCGCGCTGGTGGCTGAGACGGGCACGCGCTAATAGCGCGCGCCGAAATTTCTTCACGACGTTCGTTTTCGCTGTTGACTCCCGCAAAAAAAAGGTATTCTATGGATGATTGTGTCCTGACTACAGGAGGCTTGATTCATGTTCGATAGCCTGAAGTTTGCTCCGAAAGACGAAGAAGAGATGGAAGACTTCCACGACTACGAAGACGAAGAACACGCGGAAGGCCCCAAGCTCGACGACTACGAAGAAGACGAAGACGAGGAGGACGAAGAAATCGACATCGTTCTTACGGTAGCCGAACCCGCCGGCGCGCCCCCCGTGCCTGCCTCTGAAGCGCCGGCGCCGGAAGCTCCCCCCAAGAAGCCGGTGAAGAAGGCGGCGGCCAAGAAAGCCCCGGCCAAGGCGCCCGAGCCAGCGCCCGAGAAGGCGCCCGAGAAAGCGCCGCCCGAGAAGGCTCCGGCCAAGAAGGCTCCGGCCAAGAAGGCCCCGGCCAAGAAAGCTCCGGCTAAGAAAGCCGCCAAGAAGGCGCCCGCCAAGAAGGCCCCGGCCAAGAAGGCCCCGGCTAAGAAGGCTCCGGCTAAGAAAGCCGCCAAGAAAGCGCCGGCCAAGAAGGCGGCGAAAAAGGCTCCCGCGAAGAAATCGCCCGCCAAGAAGGCCCCGGCCAAGAAGGCGGGGAAGAAGCGTTAAGCCGGGCGCGGGCGTCCTTCAGGCCGCCCGCTCTCCGCGTCGGATCTGTCCGTCACTGGCCGAGGGGTTCTCCCCGCGGGAGGAGGGTGGTGTCTAGCTTTCCTTGTTGACCACTCGCCGGCAGCGCTCGAAGAGGTCCAGCAGGGCCTCCGCGTGCTCCTCCGCCGAGCGGGCTTGCGGTTTTCCCGAGAAACCCGTCGAGGATTGCGGCGTCTTACCGTACCCCGTGGCTAGGGCAATGAACTTCATCAGCTCCAGGGCCACTTCGTCTTTGCTGCGCGCCGGGCCGGGCGCTGCGGCTTCCGCGGTATTGGTTGTGAGCGGTTCCAGTTCCGCCATGGGTGATGCGCTCCTCCGTGTGATAAAACTCTAGGTTACTCGATTTCCATTCCGATGCCGCTCACGGCTGTCCGGCACGTCCGAAGAATGCGTGGAGGCGCACAGGCCCATCTGCTGGAGGCCGATGACGGCTGCTGGTACGTGGTCAAGTTCCGCAACAATCCGCAGCACCGGCGCATCCTGGTGAACGAATTACTGTGCGCGGAATTCCTCGAATACCTGAAAATCTCCGCCCCCAGGACCGCGTTCATACGCCTCACGCCCGAGTTCCTCGCCGCCAACCCCGAGGTGCACCTGACGCTCGGCGCCGCGCGCGTCCCGGTGGATCCGGGCTGGCATTTCGGCTCGCGCTACCCCGGCGACCCCGAGCGCACCGCGGTCTACGATTTCCTTCCCGACACGCTCCTCGGGCAGGTGGCCAACATGGAGGATTTCCGCGCCATCCTGGTATTCGACAAGTGGGCCGCCAACGCCGACGGCCGCCAGTGCGTGTTCTATCGCGCCATGGTGCGGAGCGGCGGCGCCGGAGGCCGGCCGGGCTTTGTGGCGCGCATGATCGACCACGGCTTCGCCTTCGACGGGCCCAACTGGACCTTCGCCGATTCGCCCATCCAGGGCCTCTATCCGCGGCGCATGGTCTACCATCCGGTGCGTTCCCTCGACGATTTCCAGCCGTGGCTCGGGCAGGTGGTCCACTTTCCCGAGGAGGTGATGGACCGCGCCTGGAAGCGCATCCCTCCGGATTGGATCGAAGGGGACGAAGACGCCCTCCAGCAGCTTCTGGAGCGCCTCTTCGAGCGCCGCGGCCGCCTGCCCGAGCTGATCGCCGCCTGCCGCTCCGCGCGGACCAACCCATTTCCGAACTGGCAACCCGCGGGATGACGCAACCCACGATGGGGCGGCTTTCCGGCCGCGGCCGCATTTCCTGGAAGCCGCCGGCTTACCCAAAGGTTAGCGGCATTCGACCGCCCCGCGAGTGTACACTGATTTTGAAAGAACATGCGAGATCCGGTTGCCGCTCCCCACGGAGCGGAGGCGCGATTCTTCGCGCTGCTCCGCCATGCCGCCATCGCCATACTGGCCGCGGCCCTTTCCCTTCAGGCAGCGGACGTCAAGCCCGATAGAAAGAAGTTTCAGGCGGCTTACGACCGCGGAGTGCGCGCGGACGAGGCCGGCCGGCGCGACGAGGCCATCGCGGCGTACTCGGAGGCCCTCCAGTTCGACTCCGCCAATGCGTCCGCGCTGCGCGCCCGCGGGGCCGACTACCTGGCTGCCGGCGACCGCGAAAGAGCCTTGGCCGATTTCGAGGAAGCCATCCGGACGCAGCCGGGCGATGGACAGTCCTACGCCGCGCGCGGGGCCTATTATGCCGCCGCCAACGAGCCCGTGCGCGCGCTCCACGACTTCGAAACCGCCATCAATCTGAAGGTGGAGCGCACCGAAGTCTACACCGGCCGCGGCAACGCCCTGCTGGCCACCGGCCAGCCCCAGGCGGCCCTCGACGATTTCACCAAGGCCATCAAGCTGCGCATCGACAATCCCGAGCCGTACAAGGGCCGGGGCATGGCCCTCGCCGCTCTGGGGAAGTATCGCGACGCCATCGAAGATTTCGATGCCTGCCTCAGCCACCGGCCGGATTACGAACAGGCTTTTGTGGAGCGCGCTCTGGCGTATTCCGCCCTGGGCGAATATCAACGCGCGCAGGAAGACCTGAGCGCCGCGCTGGCTCGGAACGCGGACGATCTGCGCGCCCTGCGCGTGCGCGGAGCCGTGCGCGAGCGCCTGGGCGACGACCAGGGCGCCCTGGCCGACTATGACGAAGCCATCCGGCGCGATCCCGCCGACGCGCGCCTGTTCCTGGTGCGCGGCGCCGTGTACGCACGCCTGAACCGAAACCAGGAGGCGCTTCAGGACCGCGAGCAGGCGGTCCGCTTGGACCCGCGGAATCCGGAAGCCTACATCGCGCGCGGCGGGTCGTACCATGTGCTGGGCGAACACGAAAAGGGATTGGCGGACCGGACCATGGCGGTTACCCTCGACCCGGATTCGGCCCTGGCCTGGGAGGCCCGCGGCGACGCCTACTTCCTGCTGGGGCGATTCCAGGAGGCGCTCTCCGACCTGGAGAAGGCGCGGCGCCTGGACCCGGATAACAAGGAAGTGGCGGCCTTGGTCGATCAGGCGCGGGCCAAGGTGGAGGCGGCGGATCGCGAGCAGAAGGCCGCCGAGGAGGAAGCCGCCAGGCAAGCGGCCGCACGGCAGGCCCCGGCGGAGGAGGTTGCGGCGGCCGCACGGGCTGAGCCCCTTCCAGTTCCACCGCAACCCGCCGCGCTTCCGGTGGCGCCGCCGGCGCCGCAACCCGCCCCGTCGCGGACGCCGGCGCGCCCGGCCCCGGTCTCCGCGCCTCCGGCCGCGCCGCCCTTGCCTAAGGCGTCCGAAGCGGCCGATCATCACGCGCGCGGCCGCCAGCTCATCCAGCAAAACAAGTTCCAAGAGGCGGTTCAGGAGCTCACGCTGGCCCTGCAGGCCGCCCCCGAAGCGCCTCTGGTCTACAACGCCCGCGGCTTCGCCTTCCTGCAATTGAAGCGATATCGGGAAGCCATCGCGGATTTCGACCAAGCCATCAAGTTGAACCCCGGCTACACGAACGCCTACACCAACCGCGCCGTCGCCCGGCGCGCCGCCGGGGATGCCACGGGGGCGGCGGAGGACAGGGCCAAGGCGAGCGCGTTATTCGACAAAGGGACCAACCGATAGGGGCCAGCATTGCCAGGCGTCGCCCCACCGCTCCCTGACGGTCGCGGCTCGTTATCGGACTGGTTGGAATAGTGGTCGCATGGCAGGCCCAAGATGCTTTTTCGACCCTGTCAAATCCCGGGCGCTCGTGGACCACAACCACCGTTGGTCCGTACCACAAGGACCGCGATTGATATCCCCGCCGCGACTTGTTACCATCTTCCCGCAATGAAAACCCTGCTGATAGGCGCGCTGCTGGCGGCTGCGGTATACCCCCAAGCCCTGCCCCATATGGAAAAGCGGGGCGCGGCCATGCAATTGATTGTGGACGGCAAACCATTTCTGGCTCTCTCGGGCGAGTTGGCCAACACGGCCCCTTCGAACCTCGATTACATGCAGAGGATCTTCCCCATACTGGCCAAACAGGTTCACCTGAATACGGTGCTGACTCCCATGGCGTGGGCGTGGATCGAGCCTCAGGAGGGCAAGTTCGACTTCCACCTCGCGGACGCAGCCATCGAGAACGCCAACAAGTGCGATCTCCGGATTGTCTGGCTCTGGTTTGGCAGTTGGAAGAACGGGCAATCGAACTTCACACCCGGGTGGGTGAAGGCCAACCAGGACCGCTTTCCACGCGCCCAGATCCAGAACGGCAAGGGCATGGAGATTCTCTCGACGCTGAGCCAGAACAACTTGCAGGCCGACGCGCGCGCGTTCGCGGCCCTGATGCGGCACACCCGCGAGGTGGACAAGAATCGCCGGGTGATCATGGTCCAGGTGGAGAACGAGGTCGGACTGCTGGGCGATTCGCGCGACCGCTCGCCCGAGGCCACCGCGGCTTTCACCAAGGCCGTGCCACGCGAGTTCCTGGATTATCTTCAGAAACACCGGGACAGCCTGCTGCCGGAATTCCGCCGGATCTGGGAGGCCGCCGGCTTCAAGACCTCCGGAACCTGGGAGGAGGTTTTCGGGAAAGGCGTCAAGACGGACGAGATCTTCATGGGCTGGAATTATGCCCGGTATGTCGATCAGGTGGCCGAGGCGGGCAAGCGCGAGTACGACATTCCCATGTTCGTGAACGCCTGGCTCAATACGGCGGCGGACAAAGGGCCGGGCGATTATCCGGGCGGCGGCCCGCAGGCTCACATGCACGATATCTGGCGCGCGGGCGCCCCCCACCTGGACATGCTGTGCCCGGACATTTACGCCACCAACTTCAACGAGTGGGCCGGGCTGTTCAGCCGGTCCGGCAACCCCCTGTTCGTTCCCGAGTCCGCCGGAGACATCCACGGCGCGGCCAATGCGTTCTATGGAATCGGGCAGTATCGGGCGGTGGGCTATTCCACCATGGGCGTCGGCGAGTTGCAGCGGCTTACGGCCTTTCGGGCCAGCGACGCCGGGCCGCAGATCCCCACCGATGTGGAGAGTCTTCCGCTCCCTCAAGCCTACGCCACGCTGACGCAGCTCGCCCCGCTGGTGCTGGAGCATCAGACCAAGGGCACGATCGCCGGCGCGTGGCTCAACAAGGACAACCCGAATACCGAGATCAAGCTGGGCGGTTACATCCTGCATGTGGCCCTGTGGGGGTGGGGCAGCCGCGGCGTCTCCGATGTTCCCATCGGCCACGGCGCCACCACGCTGAAGGCCCTCGACGTGGTGCCCGATCTCACCGGCTACGGCATCTTCATGGCCACCGGCCCGGACGAGTTCCTCATGGCCGGCGACAACGCCCAGATCGTCTTTTCCCCCGACACGCCGGGACCCGAGTTCGTGGGCCTGGCCGAGCAGGAAGCCGGCCGCTTTGAGAACGGCAAATGGGTGCACATCCGCTACCTGGCCGGCGACGATTCCACCTTGCGGCGCGACTTTGCCAACGCTGTGGCCGAGGGCCAGTCGGGCTTCGGCGTGCGGCTCTTCGCGCAACCACACCTATCCTTCGCCGAGCGCGCCATCCAGCGCGTGAAAGTGTACCGGTACAAGTAGCTTATGTACTACTATCCATCACTTTTCTTCGCGAGCCGCGACGGTTTTCAACCCCGAAGGGGTGAAAGAGAATAGCCCACGGCGCAAGCCGAATAAACGTTAACCTAACGGTTCGCGACCCGGCCCGGTGGCGCACGCACTCGTGCGGCCGCGTCGACACTCGTGTCGACGCTCTTCCGGCGGCAGCCCGAAGGCTTGACCCCACTTGCGGATCGCCCTTACTGCTCTCGCGCCTTGACTCGATGGGCGAAAACCTGGACGTTGATATCGACCGGTTTGTCCCAGTCGTCGTTTTCCGTCGTCAGGTCGCCCTTGTAGCGGCCGGCGGCATCGAATTCGAGGATGCGCCCGTCGGCGCCATCCTCCCTCGCGCCGCTCAGAGCGGCATTCGAAGCATGGTTGAACCACAAATAGGGCTTGCCCTCGGACGCGGCGTTGGGCCGTCCCATGCCCCACACCCCGAACGCGTATTTCACGCCGCCCTCGGCGGTCAGATTCAGGTTCTGGAAGTCCACCTGCCAGATTCGCAGACTCTGGCCGAAATCGTCGTAAAACTGCGTTCCGTTGGCCGTGGCTTCGGTAATCTTTACGTTCGGGTTGCCGGTCTCATTCGAGCCCGCGGTGAGTTGGGCCGTCACTACCGGCGAAAGGTCCTGCCCCAGTGCGCCGAAGTAAAGGCGGGTGTCCTGGTAATAATCGCCGAGATACAATGCCGGCGGCGAGCCCAACCCGGGAACCGACCAGACGCGAATAGAATCGATCACCCACCGTTCGCCCGGCGCCCCAATGGTGAAATCGTCGCCCATGAAGGCGTCCGCCCGCACGCTCAACCGCAGGTTGCTGCGCGCCGCGCCGGCGACGTTGTTCAAATTCGATTGCGGCAACCCGCGATCCACCACCAGATCCGGTTGAGCGGCCAGGGCCGGTACGGCCAACAGTAGGCAAAACATTCTTATCGATTTGCGATTTGCTGCCATCACGGTTTCTCTCCGAACATCATTTTACCCTCGTGCGGGCGACGAATGCGAGGCTCGATGGAATGGTTGGCAGGCGGAAGCGCCTGCCCCACAAGGAGGGAAGCGCTTCGAAAGCGATGTGGGACAGACGCTTTCGTCTGTCAATCCGTCAGTCAAAGAGGGGGCAAACGGCGAAAACCGAACGTGCGCCCCACTTGCTCAGCGATATCGGTACAGCGTCACGCGCTGGATGGCGTCGGGGCTCGAGCGCTGCCGGTACACGGGCACCCAGCTTCCCGGCGCCCAGGGGATCCTTATGCTCTCGCCCTCTTCGGTGCTGTCGCCGGCCATCAGGCGTCCCGGCACCCAGCGGCCGTTCACAAAGCTGCCTTCTTCCACGGTGGCCAGCCCGGCCATGGGAGGCCCCGGCGTGGCCGGAGAAAAGGTGAGGATTATGCCGCTCCCCGCCACGTAATACTCGTCGGGCCCGCTGGCGATGAAGATGGCCGAGCCAAAGGTGTTGGGCGGGATAGGCGTCGGCTGCGTCAGAGGCGCGGTGCGGGGCTTCATGAAGGTGGCCTCCAGGATGTAATTCCCCACCTTAATCTTCTGTGGCGGGTCGTCCGGGGCCATCAGAACGGCGGACATCGTGCCGTTGCCCTGGTGCTGCAGAATCAGCGGGGTCAACTGCGTGAGGATGTTGTAGCTTTCGATCAGATCGGTGTCGGGAGTGTTGGACCGCTCGACAGCCCCCATGGCCGAGAAGCCGATGGCATCGTGGCGCCCCACGGCGTACAGCACCCGGCCCGCGCCCACCGCCTGATTCAGCGCCTCGGGTATGAACAGCGGGTTGTCGGGCCGGGCGTATTTGGCGCAGAATTCCACGAAGTTGCCGTAATTGTCGGGCGAGAGCATGTCGAGCCGCGGCGCTCCGGCTTTCCAGATGTCCATCACCAGGTCCCACGGGCGGCCGCCGCTCGCCGGTTGTTGCGTCCCCCTCCCAATTCCGTACAGCGCCGCGTTCACGAACATCGGTATGGGAAGTTCGGCCTTGCCCGCCTCAACCACCCGGCCGATGTAGCGCGCATAGTTCCAGGCCATGAAATATCCATCCGTCACGGCGCTCTTGCCGAACACCTCTTCCCAAGTCCCGGAGGTTTTGAAGCCGCCCGCTTCCCACACCTGGCGAAACTCCGGAACGAGGGTATCCTTGTGCTGCTGCAGATAGTCCATCAACTCCTTCGGAACCGGCCCCGCGAAAGCCTTGTTGCCCAGCGGCGAGAAGTCGCGGGAATCTCCCTGCATTCCCACTTCGTTCTCCACCTGGACCATGAGGACGGTGTGCTCTTGGCTGTCCACTTCCTTGACGTGCCGCATCAGGGCCGCGAAGGCCTTGGCATCGGCGTCGCGGTTGGCGTCGCTCAGCGGGGTGAGCAGTTCCACCGTCTTGCCCGCCTTGGTCTGGGCGCGCGGGAATCGCTCGAAATCCCGCTTGACCCAGTCGGGCGGGTAGCTGGACGTACTGTTCTTCCAGCTTGCGAACCACAAAAGCACCAGACGCAGGTTGTTGCTCCGCGCTCCCCGGATCACGCCATCCAGCACGCTGAAGTCGAACTTCCCTTCCTGCCGTTCGATCTGGTTCCAGGAAACGCCCGCCAGGACGGTGTTGATCTTGGCCTCCACGAGCCTGGGCCACACATGCCTCATATACTCCAGGCTGGTGGCGCTGTCGTTATTCAATTCGCCGGCCAAAGCCAGGTACGGCTTGCCGTCCACGATCAGTTGGGTGGCGCCGCCGTTCTTCTGCAGGTGAGGGATGTCCGAAGCAGCGGCGGTCGAGGCCGGCCTGTTCTGACCCTGAGCGGCGACGAGGGCCAGAAGGCACGCAAAAACAGCGCAAAACAAAGCTCGAAGTTTCATGACGATCTCCTAATCTCCATGCCGACCGCTGCCCGGGTGTTGGCAGGCGGAAGCGCCTGCCCCACAAAGACCGGCGAGATTGTGGGGCAGGCGCTTCCGCCTGCCAAGGTGGCGCTTACCGGTAGCGGTACAGCGTGAACCGCTGGATGCCTACATAGCGGTCCGGGATCCGATCCGCCGGATGACTCCGCAAGGACAGGTTCTGCCCCTCTCCGGTTTCATCTCCCGCAAGCTGGCGGCTGGGAATCCAACGGCCATTTACGAACACGCCTTCTTCCACCGTGCCGAACCCGGCGTGCTCGGGCCCCGGCGTGTTGGGAGTAAACGAGACGCTGACATTGGTCCCGGCGGCATAGTATTCGTCAGGCCCGGTCGAAATGAAAATCGCCGCCTCGAAGCCCGGCGCGGGCGCTGGCGCCTGCCCCGTGGCTGGCGCTTGCCCCGCGGCCGGCGCGGCCGGACGCCGGGCGCCGCCCATCCGCGCGACCTCCAGGGTGTAATTCCCCAACTGGATTTTCTTGGGCGGGTCGTCGGCGGCCAGCAGGACGCTGGTCATCGTGCCGTCGCCCTGGTGTTTCGAAATCAGCGGCGCCAACTGCGCGATCAGCTCGAAACCGCGGACCATGTCCGGATCGCCAGCCGTCGGCCTTTCCACTCCCATAAGCGAGAGACCAACCGCTTCATGCCGCCCGAACACGTACATCGCCTTCGATTCCATGTTGCCACGAGTCTCGGGTATGAACAGCGGGTTGCCGGATTGGGTGTACTTGGCGCACCACGCCACGAACTGGCCGTCGCCGTATATGTCGGGCGAGAGTATGTCGATGGCCGGAGCCCCGGCTCTCCACACGTCGATCATGTCCCACATCGGTCCGCCGATGGCGAACGACCTCTGCGGCCCTCCGGGGCTCTGCTGCCTCGCAGCCACCTCGGCGATGGACGCCGTTCTGGGCAGCGCGGCGTTGACATTCATGGGGATGGGGTATTCGGCTTTGCCCGCCGCGGCCACCCGGCCGATGTAACGCGCATAGCTCCAGGCCATGAAGATCTCATCCGTCGCCAGGTTCTTGCCGAACACCTCTTCCCAGGTCCCGGACGTCTTGGATCCGGCCGCTTCCCACACCTTGCGAAAGTCCGGATTCAGGGTCTCCTTGTGCTGCTGAAGATAGTCCAGCAGCTCCTTCGGGACCGGCCCGGCGAAAGCCTTATTGGCCAACTCCGAGCGGTCGCGGGTATCGCCCTGCATTCCCACTTCGTTCTCCACCTGGATCATGACGATGGTGTGCTGCTGGCCATCCACCGCCTTGATGTGCCGCATCATAGCCGCAAAGGCGTGGGCATCGGCGTCGCGGTTGGCGTCGCTGAAGGCGCTCAGCAGCTCGATGTAGGAGATCCCGGTGATTTCCGTGCGCGTCCCTCCGAGGACCGGCCAGGGCGTCTTATTCCCTATCATCTGGGCGCGCGGGAAGCGGTCGAAATTCTTCTTCAGCCAGTCGGGCGGGTAGCTGGACAGGCCGTTCTTCCAGCTTCCGAACCACAACAGCATGAGGCGCATGTTGTGCACCCGTGCGCCCTGGATCACGCCATCGAGCACGCTGAAATCGAACTTGCCTTCCTGGGGCTCGATCTGGTTCCAGGTAACGCCCGCCAGGACGGTGTTGACTTTGGCCTGCACCAGCTTCGGCCATACCATCTTCATGTAGTCGAGGCTGGTGGCAGTGCTGTTAGCCAGTTCTCCGGACAAAGCCAGGAACGGCTTGCCGTCCACGATCAGTTGGGTAGCCGTCCCCTGCTTCCGCAAGTGGGGGATGTCCGAAACGGCGGGCGCCGGTTTGCTCTGGCCCTGACCCGCGGCGGCGGCCGGGATAGGCTTGCTTTGGCCCTGACCCGCAACCAGGGCCAGAGGGCACGCCAGAACGGCGCAAAACAAAGCTCGAAGTTTCATGACGGTCTCCTTGGAACAGGCGGGCCTTGCGGCCCGCCCAGGCAAGCCTGGAGGCTTACCCCACTTACTTGTACCGGTACAGCGTGAAGCGTTGGATGCCCACATAGTCATCCGAAAGCCGATCCGCCGGATGACTCCGCAAGGACAGATTCTGCCCCTCTCCGGTTTCATCGCCGGCGAGCTGGCGGTTGGCCACCCAATGGCCGTTCACGAACGTGCCTTCTTCCACCGTGCCGATTCCGGCATGTTCGGGCCCCGGCGTGTTGGGAGTAAAGGACACGCTCACGTCGGTGCCGGCGGCATAGTACTCGTCGGGCCCCACCGCAATGAAAATCGCCGCCGAGGCGGCCGGCGGGGTGGATGGCCCGGCCGCTTGCGCAGCGCCGCGCCCGGGCGCCGGCGCCGCCCCGCGCCCGGCCGCTGCCGCCGCCGGCGGCGCCGCCGCGCGCCCGCCGCCCAAACGAGCCACTTCCAGCGTGTAATTCCCCAACTGAACCTTCTGCGGCGGGTCGTTCGGGTTCAGCCACACCGCGGTCATCGTGCCGTCGCCCTGGTGCTTGGAAATCAGAGGCGCCAATTGCGAGATCATCTCGTAACCGCGGACCATGTCCGGATCGAAAGCCGCCGGCCTTTCCACCCCCATGAGCGAGAGACCGACCGCATCATAGCGCCCGAAGGCGTACATCGCCTTGGCTTCCATGTTGTATCGCGTCTCGGGTATGAAGAGAGGGTTCCCGGATTGCGCGTACTTGGTGCAGAACCCCACGAAGTCGGTGCTGTAAATATCCGCCCCGAACATGTCGATCTTCGGGGCCCCGGCTCTCCAGACGTCAAAGGCGTCGGGCATGGCGCCGCCGCTCTGTCCGCCCCCTTTAAGCGGCGCCGGGGCCCTCCCGAATCCGTCCTGCGGGCAGTTGGTGACCATCGGTATGGGGTACTCGGCCTTGCCCGCCTCCACCACCCGTTCGATGTAGCGCGCAAAACTCCATGCCATGAAGATCTCATCCGCCGCCCTGACATTGCCGAACACCTCCGCCCAGGTCCCGGAGGTTTTGAAACCGGCCGCTTCCCACACCTTGCTAAGCGCCGGAATCAGAGTAGCCTTGTGCGCCTGAAGATAGTCCATCAGTTCCTTGGGAACCGGCCCATCGAAAGCTTTAACGGCCGCCGGCGAGCGGTCGCGGGTGTCGCCCTGCAATCCCGTTTCGTTCTCCACCTGGATCATGATGACCGTGTGCTGCTGGCCATCCACCGCCTTGATGTGCCGCATCATGGCCGCCAGAGCTTTGGCGTCGGCCTCCCGCGTGGCCTCGCCGTAAGGGCTCATCAGTTCGATGTTCAAGGGCCCCGTGACCTGGCCGCGCACATTCCCGAACACCGGCCAGGGCGTCTGGTCTCCGATCATCGTGGCCCGCGGGAAGCGGTCGGAATCCCTCTTCACCCAATCCGGCGGGTAGCTCGAGAGCCCGTTCTTCCAGGTGGCGAACCACAGCAGCACGACCCGCAGGTTGTGCGCCCGCGCGCCCTGGATCACGCCGTCCAGCACGCTGAAGTCGAACTTCCCTTCCCGCGGCTCGATCTGGTTCCAGGAAACGCCCGCCAGGACGGTGTTGATTTTGGACTGCACCAGCCTCGGCCACACCATCTTCATGTAATCGAGGCTGGTAGCTGTGCTGTTGGCCAATTCTCCGGCCAAAGCCAGGAACGGCTTGCCATCGACGATCAGTTGGGTGGCCGTCCCCTGCTTCCGCAAGTGAGTGATTTGCGAAGCGGCGGCGGCGGGGGCCGGCTTGCTTTGGGCCTGGCCCGCGGCGAGGGCCAAAGGGCACGCCAAAACGGCGCACAACAAAACTCGAAGTCTCATGACGATCTCTTTCGTATTCTCCACGGGGACTCAGTCGAACTTGCTTCGGAGCGCCTTCAGCTTGACCCACGACGCGTCCCACGCCTTCTTGTCCGCTTCCTTCGCATTTGGAGCCGCTCCGGCCTGCATGAACCCGTGGCCGGCGCCTTCGAAGATTACCGGATCGTAGAATTTGCCCGCCGCTTTCATCTTTTCCGTGGTTTCCGGAATGGTGGCGCCCACGTTGGTATCGGTCCCCGCGTAGAAACCGTAGACCGGCGCCTGGATGTTGGGGATTTTCTCCGGCTCCGTGCACTTGCCGTAGAACACAAACGCCGCCGCCAGATCCCGGCGGTTGGTGGCGAAGCGGAACGCCTCGTCGCCGCCCCACGAAAATCCCACCACGCAGACCTTCCCATTGCAGGACGGGAGCTTCCTGGCGTAGTCGGTCAGCGCGTTGAGATCGGCGGTGACCTGCTCGAGCGGCAGCCTGCGCGCCGGGCCCAGGTTCTTTCCCTCGGGAGTCTTGGTCGCCTGCCGTTCTTCGGGAGTGCGGCCCGATAGCATATCGGGGGCGACCCCTATGTAGCCCGCCTCGGCGAATTTATCGGCCACATTCTCGAACCAGGGGGCGAAGGCGATCACGTCGTGGAGCATTACAACCGCGGGCGATTTGCCCTGCGACTGCGGGTACGCGATAAACGTGTCGAGGCTCCTCGATCCGTACTTCACCTGCACCATCTCGTGCCGCCGCGGCGACTTGTCCACCGCCTGCTGCGCCCAATCCTGCGCGCAGAGTGAGGACACGCCCACACCGGCCGTGGCGATGCCCACTGCGCTTCCTTCGAGAAACCGTCTTCTTGAGACCGTCTGCATTGGCGATGCGCTCCTATTCCGCTGCCTCCGAACAGGCTCCCGCCGCCGGGCCGTACCTGTCCTATCACGATATTCTCGGACGGTTCGTCCCGCCGGCGCAAGGCAAAAAGCAGTTTCGGCCCTCAAAACCTCAAACCGGGTCCCGCTACTTCTTCGGCGCCGCCGAAAAATTCGCGTTCAATACCCGGTCGATTTCCGTGAACAGCCCCTTGCCTTCGAATATGTCCGCGGCGAACGGGCCGTAGCTCCAGTCGTTGCGGATGGTGCCATTGCCGTCAATCAGAAAGAGGCAGGGGTTATCCACTTTGGGCTTGCGCACGTAGGAGTATTCCATCTGGCCGGCATCGAACAGGACCGGATAGGTGATCTGGTGGCCGGCGATGTACGCGGCCACCTTGGGGCCGTTGTCGTGAGAGCTGTTGACCACCGCCAGGATGACCACCTTGCCGGCATATTTCTGCTGGATCTGGTTCAGAATGGGCGCAAAGGTCGCGCAGTGCTCGCAATCGGTCTGCATGAAATCGATCAGGACGATCTTGCCGCGATAATCGGCCAGGTCGTGGAAATTCAACTGGGAATCGGGCAGGGCAAAGCCCGGGGCGCGGCGGCCGGTGTTTTCACCGGCGAAAAGCGCCGCGGCGCAAAACAGGATGGTAATGGGGAGTCGCATAGGTTAGGTTGGCAATACCAATTCTCTCAAAGATAGGTCGTAGGGTGCGCGGGCCACGCCGCGCTCGGTGATGATGGCATCCACGTATCGTGACGGGGTGACGTCGAAAGCGGGGTTTTCCACGGCGATGTTATCCGGCGCAATCTGGCGGCCGAAGAAGCGGGTCACCTCGGAAGCGGCGCGCTGCTCGATGGGGATTCGCTCGCCCGAGGGAAGCGAAAGATCGAGCGTGGAAATGGGCGCGGCCACGTAAAAAGGCACGTGATTTTCGCGGGCCAGCACCGCCACCGGGTAGGTGCCGATCTTGTTGGCCACGTCGCCGTTGGCCGCGATGCGATCGGCCCCCACCACCACGCAGCCGATCCGTCCGGACTTCATGAAGTGGCCGGCCATGCTGTCGGTGATCAGGGTGCACGGAATGCCGTCCCGCTGCAATTCCCAGGCCGTGAGCCGGGCCCCCTGGAGAAACGGCCGCGTCTCGTCGGCGAACACGTCGATGCGCTTGCCGGCCTCGATGGCGGCGCGAAAAACACCCAGCGCGGTGCCGTAGCCGGCGGTGGCCAGCGCCCCCGCATTGCAGTGAGTGAGCGCGGTCTTCCCGTCGGGAACGAGGCCCGCCCCGTGGCGGCCGATGGCCCGGCAGATGGCGATGTCCTCCTCCCGTACCAGCACGGCTTCCCGCACCAGCGCGGCTCGGATCTCCGCCACCGGCCTGCCGCGCAGCCCTTCGTACAGCCGGCGCATGCGGCGGATGGCCCAGAAAAGGTTGACCGCCGTGGGGCGGGTGGCGGCCAGCGTCGCGCACACCGTGTCCATGTGGCCGTCGAAGTCCGCCTCCTCGCCCTGGAGCGCTCCCAGGGCCACCCCCATGGCGGCCGCCACGCCGATGGCCGGCGCGCCCCGTATCACCATGTCGCGAATGGCCGCGGCGACCTCCTGATAGGTCCGGCAGGTGACGTAGGTCTCTTCGAGCGGCAGGCGGGTCTGATCGACCATGACCACGCCGTCGCTGGTCCACTGAATGGTCTCCACCATCTGAACGACCAGCATAGCGGGACGCGGGCGAATCCGCAAAAGCCCGACAGCCGGAGCCGCGCCGCCCCCTACGGCGCCACCATGATCGGCGCCTGCCAGAAAGCCGCCTTCTGCTCCGTGGGGTCGAGCACCGTTATCTGGCAGGTATACCTGCCCGGCGGCAGCTTGCTCATGGCGATGCTGAACTTGAGCGGCACCGTCTTCAGCCTGTTATTCAGCCCCTCGGCTACCGACAGCGGAGCGGTCTCGAAGACTTTGGCCTGACCGCGGTAGAAGGTTACGAACGCCACCAGCGGCTGTAGGCTTTCCGCGGTAAGTTCGTACGCTTGCAGGTAGACGTACATGTCGCGGCCCCGGCTGAAAACGCGCGTCACGCTGGGAATGGTCTTCTGTCCGTCCTGCACCAGCGGGTTGGAGATCTGCGCCTTGTCTTTCCCAGCCGTGAAAAGGGCGTCCTTGAGCTCGATGCGCTGGCTGCTCAGCACCACGCTGCTGATGGGAATGCGCTGCGTCTCCTTGTTCAGGTTCGGAATTACGAACTTACTGCTGTAAGTGCCGATGCGCCCGGTTTCGTCGTCGCGCGCCAGGACCTTAATGGTGTAAGATCCCGGCAGAAGCGTGTATCCCGTGTCGTATTGGATCTGCCGCTTGACTAACTCGGCGGCCGTGGATCCGCTCATCTCGATGTCCACCTTGTCGCGGATGTTCTGCTCCGTGGACCCGTACTCGTTCTTGATTTCGCCGATGAAATCGATGCGCGTCCGTTCCGCGCCGCCGCGACGCGCCAGCGCCAGCTCGCTGCCGGGAATCTTCATCACCACCGGAACATAGTACTCCGCGCGGTTCAACTGGAAGTAATTCACCTCCATGGCGATAGTGAGATCGGTGATGGGGTCTTCCAGCATGAGCGCGTCTTCCAGTTGGCGCTCCTTATCGGCGGCGTTGAACTTGCCGAACTCCTTTCCCCCGAGGTAGCCCTGGCGGTAGTCCAGCTTGGCGGAAGGAAACTCCTTGAGCGTGATGGCGATCCTGCGGAACTTACCGTCGAGCGCCGTATTCGTGGAGTAGTAACCGATCACATAGTAGCTGGACATGGCCTTCTGCGCATTCACAATGCCCATGGCCAGGTCGTTGTTGTCGAACATGGCTTTGCCGCCGGTATCGGTGGCGATCGCGTAGAGCGCGTCCTGCGATCTCTGGAGCCCGCCGGCCAGCGCCATGGCGCCGGCGCCGGTATAGGCGCCCGAGCCCCCCGGCGATCCCCGGGTGGCGTCGCCCAGCGGCGCCGACGCCACCAGCCCTCGCGCGTCAATGGGCCAAAAGGAGACGTTGGCGCGGATGGCGGCGTTCTCCGTGGCGCGCAACTGCGCCTGGTTGTCCACGCCGTTGAGGGTCAAACCGCTGGCAAAGTATATCAGCGCCTTCTTCTCCGCGTAACGGCCGAGCATGTTGACCGCCGTCTGGAGGGCCGCCATCTGCCGGTCGGTGTTGAATAGGTTGAACTCGCTGTCGTCCTGGCCGAAAGCGGCCCCGGTATCCGGCGAGCTCGCGTCGCTGGCGTTTTCGTCGAGCCCTTCCGCCGCCACCGCGATCTTGTCCAGGGTCGAGCGCAGTTGATCGCGGTCGCCGGTGAAATCCTGCCGAATCTTGATGGACCCCTCGCTGTACTCCATTACCGCCACCCGGTCCGCCGCGGTGATCCGGGTGTCGATGAACTTGCGCGAGGCGTCCAGCGCGCGCAACTGGTCGGGAGGCTGCATGGCGCTCAAGTCGAGATAGAAAACCAGCAGGCGGCGGTTGTCGTACAGGAGGTGGCCAGGTCTCTCACCCGCTAGGACGCCCTCGGCGGCAGGCGCGGCCGGGGCCGCTGGAACGTCGGGCGCAGGCGCCGGCCGCCGTTCCAGCCCGGCCAGCGGTGCGTCGTCCAGCTTTTGGTATTCGCACGTGACTATTTTTTGCGGAACCCCATTCTCAGTGACGGCGAAGTCCTGGGCTGTCAGCCCCTCGATCGGCTTTCCGCTCTTATCGATGACCGAAACATCTTCGATCACGAGCGTAACCTTGGTACTGAAGTTTGTGACGGCGCCATCCTGCCGCGGCGGCTGCTGCGCGCCGGCTGTGGTAAGTGCGAGCAGGATGGCCGCGATCAGCGGATATGTAGGGGCCGGGCATGCCCGGCCCGTTCCAACCGCGGCTAAAGTGGGCGCTGACCTCGCCATACTCAGAACCTCACCCGCACGGTGGTCTGTAACTTACGCATACCGTTGGGCGCGGTGGGCAGCCCGAACTGCGAATTGAGGGTAGTCATGTAGCTCACGTAGGTAACGTGGTTGAGCGTGTTGGTGGAATCCACCCGAAAATCCGCGCTCACCCGGTCGTTCAAGCGGAACGTACGCGCCAGCGAGGCGTTGAGCGAGAACTGCGACGGGCCGGTGATGGAGTCGCGGCCCGCGTTCCCCCACTGCCCCACCCCGGGAGCCGCCACCGCGGCGGGGTTCAGAAACAGGCCTGGCGGCGCGGCGTAGAGCGCGGCCCCGGTGTAATCCGGCCGGATGCTGCCGCTCACCCCTGTGCCGCTCACCACGCTCTGGTAGATGGGCGTCAGCGGCAGGCCGCTGCCGGCGGTAATCGCGCTAAGCACCGTCCAGTCTTTGAACAGGCCGCCCGTCCAGCCGCCCATCAGCGTTCCGCCCCGCAGGCCCATGCCGCTGGTGTACTGCGCCGAAGCGCTCACCAGGTGGCGCTGGTCGAAACTGGAAAGGCCGCGCTCGCCGGTGAGGTTGAGCCAGTTCTGCGCGATCACCGCGCCCGTTGCCCCCGCGCCCAGCGCGGCGTCGTCGATGGCCTTCGAGTAGGTGTAACTCACTTGCGCCGTGACCCCGCTGTGCAGGCGCCGCCGCAACTGGAACTGCCCGGACTCTTTCGTCGAGTTGCCGTTGGAGGTCAGGTAGGTATACCCGGCCGGACACAGCGGGCAGGGATCCGGCGCGCCGGTGGGATAAGTATTGGGCAGGAACTGCTGCTGCCCGCGCGTTCCTTTGACCCCCAGATAGGTCGCGCTCCCCACCAGCGACCCCGGCAGATCGCGCTGGACGGCAACCTGCCAGTTCTGCGCATACCCCACGTGGAAATTCGGATCCACCGCGAACGTGTTGGTAGTTATGTTGGGTGGCGCCGTGAACCCGCTGGCCAGGGTGAGCGGGTTGGCGAGAGTGTTCTGCACGCTCAAGCTCGTCGAAAGCGGCGATTGCTGCGCCATGCGCGTGGCGATCGACTGATAGATGGAGGTGTCGTAGTAAATGCCGTACCCCGCTCGGACCACCACCGACGATGCGGGCAGGGGACGCCACGAGATCCCTATGCGCGGCTGAAAGGCGTGCTTATCCGGGTGCACAAGCGAATCGGGATAGCGCATGCCGGTGAGCGGACCCATCGGGTCGTCGGCCACTACCGGCGCCACGGCGGTGAATCCCGGAGCGATGTCGAGGTTCACCAGGCGTCCGTAACGCTCGGTGATCGGCGAGTTATACTCCCAGCGCAGCCCGATGTTGACCGTGAGGTTCGATCTCCAACGCCAATCGTCCGCCACATAGCCGTCGTATGAGGCGGCGCGCAGGTACTTATCGGCGTTGCCGTAGGCGATCGAGCTGGCGTCCGGAATCCCCAGCAGGAAGCCCGCGAAATCGCTGCCCGCGGCCGCACCCGTGAACGTGAATGTCCCGCGCGGATCCTGCTGCGAAAGCAGGTTGAACTGCTGGCGGCGGAAATCGGCGCCGGTGGTGACGTTGTGCGCGCCATGCGACCAGAAGAGCGCCCCGGAAACGCCCGCCGTTTGATTGCGGGTGAAGGAACTCTGCACGTCGGAGAGCGTCGCGATGCCGCTTCCGAAGACCAGCGACGGTGGTCCCCAGTTGGCCGGCGCTTGATCGTTCCCCGTGATGCCCGCCATGCCCGATATGTTCCAGCGGTTCGCGAAGTAAGGCGTCACGCGGCTGGATTGGCGGCTGTACTGGGCGCCGAATGTCGCGTAGGCGCGATTGGAGACGCGCCTCATCCAGCTCACCGACGTGGTGTATCCCAGGGTGCTCGTGGGATCGAGAAAACCCAGATAGCTCGTGTTGTCGGAACGCGCGCTCTGCAGGGCGAACTGCCCCGAGAGAGAGTTCTTCTGCTTGACCATTTTGTTGCCGCGCATTTGCAGGCTGTCGGTGTGGTTGGAACCGACGAGCGGAATCTGGTAGTTATAGCGCGCCCCGCCAGCGAAGTTGGCGGCCGGGTAGAGACCCATCAATACCGTCGCCTGCGGGCTGATGCGGTTGCCCGGAACTACGTCGTTCGGAAATGGCTCCCCAGTGGTCGGATCGGTGGCCACCACCGGCCGGCCCTGAGCGTCGAGCGACTGCGAAAAGTCGCCGCCGCGCTGGGCCTCCGTGGGAACCAGGCCGGTGTAAGTCGAGGCGTTGCGATTGCGGGTCCACTGGTAGTTCAAGGTCAGGTTCGGACCGCGCGGCATCACGCGTGGAATGTTGAGCGGCCCGCCCAGTGACAGCAGCCCCGTGACTTTCGTGTACGGGGACTTGGGCGTGTCCTGGCCGGTGAGCGAAAACGGCCGCGCATCCATCGAGGAGTCGTCGAAGGTGAGGCCCACGTTTCCGTTGTACTGGGACCGCCGGAACCGGTTGTTGCCGAACGCGGCCGACTGCGCGAACGGCGAAGCGGCGCCGTTGTTCACGCTGCCGTTGATCAGAAAGCCGTCCGATGGCGCCGGACTGGCCTCGTTGGGCGCGGCCGGGACGGAATCGGGAGCCAGGTTCGCGGCGTCGGCCGAAGCGTTCAGGTCCGCGCGCTGGAAGCCGGACGCCGTGTTGGCGGGCTGCGGAGCGGCGGCTTTCGATGGCTTCTTAGCCGGCGCCGGCACCGCTGGCGCCGGCGCCGCCGGAGCTTGCGCCGCGGTCGCGGCCGGCGGCGGCGCCACCGCGCCCATCTGGTCCACGGGCAGCAGCTTCAGTTCCCACTCCCCCGCGGGCGCCTGTGCGCTCACCGCCACCTCCCGCTCCAACGGGGCGAAGCACAGCATCTCCACGCGCACCCTCCACACGCCATCTGGCAGATCGGGGAAAGAGTAAGCCCCCTGCTGATCGGTAATCGCGGTGAACCTCTCCGCCTGGGTCGCGGTGACGGTAGCGCCGGGAACCGGAAGCCCGCCGAATTTGACCAGTCCGTGATGCTCGGCCGCGAAAGCCAGCGAACAAAACACGAGGAAGGCGGCGCAAAGTGGGACAGACCATCGTTTTTTGTGGTCTGTCAGTCCCGACGGGCGCCACAGAGTTGACAGAATCGAAAAAGCACCCAAAGGGCTTGTCATGAAATGGCGCCTCAAACCGCTCCCTGACGGTCGCGGCTCGTTAAGGGTTTGGCGAGCCGCGACCGTAAGGGAGCGGTCGCGCAGAGCCTGGCGCTCCCGGCCCCTCAATTTCTTCATGAACTCTCGCGGGCTGGAGGCCCATCCCAACAGACGACGAAAACCGATCGTCTGTTCCACTGAGCGGCAGGTCACCGGCCGGAGAAATGCCGGCACGGATGCCGGCATGGCAGGCCAGAGGCCCGCTCTGCGGGAAGCGTCGGGGTGGAATGCTTTTGTCTCGCGCACTCAGTTCTCCGTGGGAACCTTCTCGGCCTTATCGACCACAATGAACTCGACCGGCGCCTTGCGCGGCTCCAGCTTCAGCCCAAGCTGCTGGATGGACGTGAAAATGGAAGCCGCCGGAGCGCTGTCCGGCGCCGGCGTCGCGGGGCTATCCGTGGAAGCGCCGGGCATAGGGCCGGCGCCCGCGCCCATTGGCGTCAGCAGCCGCATCCCACTGAACTCGCTCGTGGCGGCTTCAAGCGAGATGTCGTAGTCGCCCTGGATTCCCGTCATGTCCACCACCGGCCGGTCCAGGAAACCGGACAGCATGTTGGCCAAGCCGGAAAGAGTATTTCCTTTGGTCTGAATACGCACCGTACCGTTGGAACCGTTTATGCTCACCATCATTGCGCCCCTGGGCATGGGCCCGCCCGGGCCTCCGCCGCCCGTGGATCTGGCGGCCAGGCCGGTCGAGGCGCCGCCCGGCGGAGGAGGTGGCGGAGGTGGCGCGCCGTCTGGACCGCCAAAGCCGAAGACGGCCGCGCTCTCGTCGTACTTCTTGAGCTTGGGTCCATTCTTCCCCACCACCAGCGCATACACCGATTGCTCCTTGGTCTCGCGGTGCACCTTCATCTGAAACCGCTCCGCCAACAGGGCTTGCAGCATCGCCGGAATCTGCTCCTTGGAAACCCCGTCGGGCACTTTGGCGTTGATGTCATAGCGTTCGCTATCGAGCCACGAGGGACCCGTGATCTGGTAGATCTTCACGTCGTACGCCCGCATCAGCACGTTCTTCAGGGTCGCGTTGGTATAGGTGACTCGTCCCGCGTCGCCGCCCATGCCCGTTATCATGCGGCCAGGCTGCTGCGGCGCCGCCGGCTTGACCGACGCCACTTCAAAAGCCGGCGGGACCGGCGCCGTCTGGCCGAACAGCCCGCAGGACGCCAGCACGACTACCCCAATGCCTCCAACGACCAGTTTCATCCAATTCATCTCCTTAAAGACGCCCCAACTGCGGTCCCCGTGTGGACAGAAATTCCCTTCTCTCTATAGACGCCACCGATATATCAAGTATGACGAGAATTCGGAAAAATCGTTGGGTATGAGCGCTGGCGTGCTCGTGTGGGGCCAGGCCTTTCGGCCTGCCGCCGGGCTTCTGCCCGGCGTTCTTCAACGATCCCACGCAATATGCCTCCTTGCGAGCGCGCTCTTGCAGGCGAATCTCCGCTCTCCGCGGCCGTTCGCGGATAAGCAGCTTGGATGCCAGACCCTAACTGCAACGGCACTGCCGAATACGACTCCCTTCGATGTGAAGATCCGGCGCCAATGGGATCTGAAAGCACGGTCGGTATCCTTTCATTCTGCTTCTTCCGATCGGCTCGACCGCCCACGCGCCAGCGGTTTCACCCTCATGTGTGGCACTCGTTCAGTTCTCCGACACCTGAATTGGGTAATTGGTTTTCCCCCGGTTTTCCCCCGGTTTTCCCCCGGTTTTCCGCCCGTTTTCCCGTTTTCCCCCGTATTCCCAAGCGGTGGTCAGTTCTCTGTCGGGATCTTCTCCGCGTGGTCCACCACCAGGACGTCGGCTTGCCCCTTCTTCTTGTCCAGCCTGAGTCCAAGCTGCTCCCGCACGGCGTCGATGAGGTTGATTCCTAATTCGGGCTCCGACCCACTCGCGGCTACCGGCCCCGCTGCTCGTCCGCCCGGCTCCATCAAGAAGGAGAACGCATAGTCGTATCGGCCGCTGAGCCCGGTGGCGTCCGTAACCGGTTGCCCTAACTGGTTCGAGAGGAAGTTCGCCAGATCGGCAATCGACTGGCCTTTCAGATCCACATGTGTCATGGTACGGACGGGCGGTCCGCCAGCGGGCGGCATCCATGCTGCCTCGGGCTTCTCGGCTGCCGGCTCTGGGGATTCCTTGAGCTTCGGGCCCCCCTTGGCTACCGTCAACTCGTAGACCGTCATATCCTTCCTCTCGAAGTGCACCTGCAACCCAAACCGCTCGGCCAGCAGCCTTTGCTGCATCAGTCCGAACCGTCGGCTGTCGGCGCCGGGCGGAATCTTGGCCGCGACGTTGTAGCGGGCGCTATCCATCCAGGCGGGAGCTGTCAGTTGGAAGCCGCGGAGATTGTAGGCCATCATCACCAGGAAGGAAAGGCTGTAGTTTTCACACCTGAGCGAGCCCGGATCCGACGTGCCCGGACCGCCGGTGCAGCGCGTCCCACGCGCATCGGGAGGAGCCGGCCTCACTGAGGCCACTTCGAACTGCGCCGTCGGCTGCGGCGCCGTCTGGCCGAACAGCCCACATGACGCCAGCACGACCGCGCCAATTCCCCCAACGATATTCTTCATCCAGTTCATCTCCTTAGAGCCGCCCCGCCGCAGTCCCCATATGGACAGAAATTCCATCCTCCGTATAGACGCCACCGGCATATCAAGGATGACGAGAATTCGGAAAAACCGTTGGGGTTCGATTCCGGCCGGGCCGGGTGGGATAAGCCTCCCGGCTTGTCGATCCGAGCGAAGCTCGGATGCTGGACTTTGGCCCTTCACTAGATAAGAGACATTTCTGCGCTTTTCTGTTGTAATCGGGCTCGATTTCTGTTATCTAGTTTATTGACTAGATTGTGAAAGGAGCCCCTCTATGGGCTTTCCCACCAAAGTCCAACTCATCAAACGCAAGGCCAGCGAACAGTGGTATATCAACTTCCCCTCCGCTCTGGCTCAGGCCATGGATTTCTCTCGCGGCGAAACC
>Ga0326727_10002385_pt1 | contig 64380 bp, 55 predicted proteins | sample MB2enrmetagenome_FD_207643 | JGI IMG/M metagenome (GOLD analysis project Ga0326727, IMG submission 207643) | Lab enriched peat soil microbial communities from McLean, Ithaca, NY, United States - MB29MY | ecosystem: Environmental > Terrestrial > Soil > Wetlands > Peat | place: USA: New York...
GAACACAGAGATCGCAGAGATGGAAATGCCTGATTTTATGTTCCTCCCGCTCTTTTGCGGCCAATTTCTTCTCGGGAAAACAAAGACTTGCGTGGTTGTAGTACGGATTGCCTGCCTTGAGAACTGGTTTGACCCACTTTGACTGACTTTGACCGGGCCAAGCATTGGTTATTGTGCAAGCCATTCATATTAAACCATTTGCATACAATTTACCGGCAGGGTGAGACTTCCGCCTCCGCTGAAGCTGCGGCGCGACAAGCCGTCGAACCGTTGATCGGTTTGACCCGCGTTCGCAGCTCCAGCAACCGGGCGATTTTTCCATTGCGGGTCATAAGTTTACAGGTGTTTAGGGTCGAATATTTTTTTGGCTTTAATTACCTTTAATCAGCTTTAATCACCTTAAATTAGCGTGGATCGCGAGACAAGTGAGCGGAAAGATGGCAGAAAAATAAGCCTGGCAGAAAAATGGGCTTTTCCGGATTTTCCTGCCTCTCCATATTTCTGCCTGCGATTCACTTCTTAATTTATCCTTCATCATTCTGCCTTTGCTTCCGCATTATGGCATAAAAAGCAGTTTTTGTACAGCCCATGATGGGCACTTTTTGTAAAACACGAAACCCTTGCAAACATTGGTGAAAACGGGTGTCGGGGGGCTTGTTGTCAAGTATGTATTCTTGACAAGGACCCAAAAACCGCCCGTTTTTTCAATCACAAAGAACACAGAGACCACAAAGAAAAACTGTTTCTTTTGGGGCCTGTCTTTGTGCGCTATGTGCTCTTTGTGGTAAAATGATTCCTTGCGTTGTTCTTTTCGGCCAAGGGATTCTGGCGGTGGCGGACTTGTCGCGCCGTAGCCCCGAAAACTTTCGGGGCGAAGGCGGATTTGTTGCTGGACACAGCAGGCGGGGCGCGGCATTATCCCGGCATGGCGCAAAAATCAACTGATGAAGCGTGGCCGCCTCCGGGAATCGGACAATCCGTCAACGGGAGGTTTCGATGACACCCGATCATTAAATGTTGACATGCTCGGAGCCCCTTCTCAAAAAATGAACTGTCGCATTATACGAAAATGGGAAGCAAAAAAATATTTCGAATTCAAGAAATCCGACATTTATAGTCCAGCATTTGGAATCGGCTCCTTTGAATATGATCCATACCCTATGAACCAGTCAAGCGATGTTGTCGAACGCCGAGTAATCGGGAACGAATGTTTCATTGAAGGGGAACACATTAGGAGGGAAGAATTAAGAATGCAGAAGTCAAAAGCAAAGTCACGGCTCGACGGAGTCTCGCCCTACCAGCAATCGGACTTCTTAATTCTGCCTTTTTCCTTCTGCCTCTCTTAAGGGGTTGGTTTTCTGCGGAAAATAAAGGCCCACTTCTTATGGCCGGAATACGTGTCCTCGCTCACATAATTTTGCCACAGCCATGCCTTGATCTTTTCTCCGGGCTGACCGGGATCTCCAAACCGGGGGATGCCAGCGTCACGCTGGTCGCCCCAGATGTATATCACGTAATCGGGGCGTGACCGGCCCAACTGTCTAATATACTCCGCTTCATCGCTCACGAATTCTGGCATGGGCCTTTTGTGACGGGTAAGGTAGTTGATCATCACGCCCTCGGGCAGGACGAGCAACGTGGCTCCGGGCGGTATGGACCGCAGTCGCTCAACACACCAATTGACCACCAAACCGGTTTCGTCGAGCTTGGGGTTGAAGGCGTAAAAGCGGTCGGCGCCGGATCCGACGGGCTGGGTTTGGGCAGCATGGTTACTGGCTGATTCGGCTACAATCGCACTACAGCCCAAGGCCAGCATGACCATGATTCCCACCAGAGTCACGCGCCGTCCCCACCGGCCATGGCCGGTCCATCGGGGAACTTCCGACACGATGACCGCTGCCGCCACCATTCCCGCAAAAGCCGCCTGGATAAATCCAAAATGGTTTATGCGCGCGCGCAATGCCATGCGGACCAGCATGGTTCCTGCCAGCAAAACCAGCGCCAGCGCCATGACGTTGCGCGCTTGCACGCGTCCGGTTTGCCGCAGTTCGCGCACAAGACGCGCCACGACGATAGTGAAAATAATGAGGATCAATCCCGGAAGACACGGACCTATTTCAAACCCGCCGCCCATACTGACCGAACAGGCCAAAAAGCCTGCGCCCAACGCAGTGGCCCATCGGAGGGGCCAGGACCAGGGACGGTTGATAAACCATCCGGCGGCCCAGATCGCGCCAACCATCAAAACGGCGCAGAGTGTGAACTCCAATTCCCATCCGACATTGCGCCAGCCATTGTCAAAGCCCATGTAAGATCCCTCGTCCACCACCTGCGCCGCCGTGTGGCTAACCAGCAGCAACCACCATGCCTGGCAGGAGTCAATGAACGCTGATTTCCACGATTCCCCCCGCGCAAACCAGGCCGCGATTCCCAGTGTCGGCAACGCCACGCCGGCCAGTATCATTCCATACTCCGCGAGGTTCACCGGTTGTTTCTGCCCGTAACGCAACAGCAAGGCCGCAATTCCCAAAATGCTTCCCGCCAGCATGAATTCCGGTTTCAACACCGCCGCCACGCCCCCGCACAGGCCCAGCAAAAACGCCCCCGCGCGCGACGGCTTGCCGCTCCATCGCACCATGACAAAGGCCGTCACCAGCATGAGCAACATGCCGTGCGTGGTTTCGTTGGAGTAGGGCAGGACGTAGTTGTAATTGCCCACCGCATTCAGCATGGAAAAAGAGAACACCGAAATGAAAACAGCCAGCGCGGCAAAGGCCGCCAGGCTGCCCCACGCCATCCGAAAAGCGAGGTAAGCCAGCGACACGATGGCTGCATAAACCACCAGGTTGGCCGCGGCCAGCACCATCATCCCCGGCCCAAAGCATTTGAAGAGAAGGCCGTTGAAAAGAAGGGACAGCGGCCCGTAGTACCAAGCGAAGTCATGGTAAGGCGCCGCGCCCAGCGACACCCGCCAGATGGCATACCATTGCGGCCCGGAGTCAATTATAGGGTCCGGCCACTTCCGCCAGGACTCGTGCAGGAACCAAACGGCCAGGAGCGCCAGAAAGCAAATCCCCAAAAACTCGACAACCTCCGTGGAACGATTTTCGCCGGCGAGACGCCGGCGGGTGCGACCGAGTCCGCCTCCGCGCTGCTGCGGCGCGATAAAACGGTCGCGCTCCCAAAAATCCGCCAAGGATTCGGGTGACTTCACGGTTCGGCTGAGGAGAAGAGGAAGACCTTGGAGGATTTTCGTTCCAAGGCGGACTCGACCTTGAGCACGGCGGAATAGTCGCGCGGTTCGATGATGGCCGGCGCGGTGTCTAATTCATCGGTGATCACGCATTTGCCGTGGGTCTGCGCGGAGGTGATCCGGGCCGTTCCCCCGCCGTCCGGCACGTCGAGGTTCCGGCTCGGCGGCGCGATGACCTCGTGGCGAAATCGGCGCGGCAGCTTGATCTCGGTGCGGATGGTGTTCCGATCCTTTCGCGCGAGGTACAAGGGCAGCGCGCGCCGGTCCGCGCCGGCGGGAAAAAGAGAGGGCGTGAAAGGGAGATCGAAGTAAAGATAATTCCCATCCACCACGCTGTAGTTATCGACCTCGACCGTGAATTGCTCCAGGCCGGGATAGGTGTCAAACCGGGTTTTCAGATCGCCGGCCGGCCGCGCCCCCTGCGCCACTTGGGAAACAATCTCCTGATGGTAGCGCCTCCTCTCCTCCGGCGGCAGTTCCGAGAAGAACCGGTTCTTTTCGGCGTAATAATCGCCGTAATAATGCCGCGTCACGCCGACCCGCGTCTGGCCGCCGTCGGAAATGGAGAGGGAGTAATCGGTTTCCGTCCTGTCCTCGCAACCCCTGGCCGCGTGGATGATTTCGGGCGTCTGGGTGGAAAGCACCAGGGCCTCTTTTCCGTCATAGGAAGTGGCGCCCAATTTCGCGTATTGATCGGTGTCATTCAGGTAATAAGTTTGACCACCCACAGCGATTCTGACCAGGGGCGATTCAAAGGAATTGGGCAGCGGGAACGAGAGCGAGACATTGGTAATGCCCGCAATGGGCGGCAAGTCCGAGGCCAGCACAAACTCGGGGTGGAACCCGGCCGCGGCCAGCATGGCGCGCAACAGGATGGCCCGATCCGCCGCGTGGCCGTAACCGTCGGCCAGGGTGGTGTCGGCGGCGGAAAGTTCGCTCAAGGGCAGTTCCGTGAAGGAAGGCCCGGCCTCGCGAATGGACTTGGCGACAAAATCGCGAATGGCCTTGACCGCCTCGAGTTTGGTCTTGCTCCGGCTGGTTAACTGCCGCGTCATCTTGCTGACTTTGGCGCTCTTTTGCGACCGGTCGAGCATCGTGTTGTTGAGTGTTTTCAGATAGTCCTTCATGTCGCCCGCGAAGTAAGCGACGCCCGCGGCGTAAACCCAATCCGGCGGGAGCTGCCCTTCCGCCGGGAGGGCTGTGATATTGGTCGCCTGCCATTTGAACCGTTGCGTTCCAAGCCCGGTGTTCTCCTCCTCCCAAATGAGGCCGGCCTTTCCAGTGACCATTATCTGGAGTGGAGCGTCCTGGCTGGGAGCTGTCAACTCAAAGGATTTCCGCTCCAAGGCATCCCGGAGTTGGAAGGGTTCAAATCCGGCGATGAAGGCCTTGCCTTTGTTGGTGATCTCGAACTCGACCTCGATGGTGGAGCCGATATCCACTCCGGGCAGGTTGGCCACCAGTATCTTGCCGCCGGTGTAACGTTTGGCGGACGCATTCCAACCGGCATCCATCACGTTCATTTCGTTGGTGGCAATTTCCTGGCGCCGGCCCGTTTTGGAAATGACCGTGCCGCGGATGAGTCTGGCCTCCTGGCAGGACGGATTGTAATCAATCTTCACCTCGGCCTCCCTGATTTTGCCGGCATAATTGAGAATTTGCTTCGAGTAACGCGCCCGGTAAACGGCGCTGTGCGCGTCGGTCAGCGCGAGTTCCTTGTGGCTTTCCAAAATCTTCGCATCGGATTCGACCGGAGGGGCCGCCGCGGAATCCGCCTTCGCCTCCGGCTCGGTCGCCGCGCCTTCGGATACGGCCAGCAGCGGGACTTTGCGCTCGTCGTACTCCGTGGATTTCAAGGTTTGTTTCAGAGTCAAGTATTGTTTGGGCGAAAACTCGACCCCTTTAAGCTCCAACGCCCGTGAACAATCGAGCGTTTCCTCCTTGCAGGCAAAAGTTTCCTTGTAGCTGACGCAGTCGTCGTCCACCGGCGGGCAGGAGGGCATGGACACCGCGCCCGCGAAACCGCCGGTCATTTTGATCGAGATGTCCTCCTTCAAGCCGCACGCCACTTCGGTTCGCATCGGGTATTTTCTTTTATCCAGGCCGCACCCGCCGAGGATGAAATTCACCACTCCGAAATTTTTGCCGATCCACGGCACGCTCACCATGGATTTCCCGCTGCCGGTGGCGGTCATGCCGTCCGCCGAAAACTCCAGTTCGGCCCGCACCGGCGTGGCGACATCGAGCATGTCCTCCGGCAGAAGTTTGAACGAGTCGAGGCGGGCGCCGGGCATGGCGCTTTTGAGGCGTTTTTCAAAAAATCTCCGCTGGTCGTCCGGCTTCATGTGGGCGAACGCATTGCGGTAGGCATCGTCATTGACCCCGCTGAAATGTAATTCCGATTTTGCTTCCAGCGCGCCGGCCGCGGTCAGGACGCCCGTGGTCTTGATGTCCATCATGTGATCTTCCGGCGGCTCGATCGGGCTGGTCATGAGGTTCTCGCCATCGGGCCGGCAGACCAGGTAACTTTGGTCGCAATCGTAATAAGGCAAAAGAGCGCGCGTGTGTTCATCGGTCGGGTCCATGAGGACATATTTGCCCCGGGTCAATTCCACGCCGACGATGGCGTGGTTGAAAAACGGATCGGGCACGTCCGCGTCCATCTTCGTGCCGACGTTGATGAGCACCGGATAGGAGTTCAACCCCGCTGTCCTGAGCAGCGACACCAGCAGGGCGGCCTTGTCCCGGCAGACTCCGTACTTTTTGCCGAAAGTGATCTTGACATCATGCGGTTCGAAGCCGGGCCGGTCTTTTTCCGGCGTGAGGCCCATGTAACGGATGTTCTTGGACACGTAATAGAAGATGGCCTTGATCTTGTCCATGTCGGTTTTGGCTCCGGCGACCAATTCATTCACTGTATTGGTCATGTCCGGCGCCGTGGCCTCGAGATGCGGCCGGCTCAGGCCCCAGTACCATTTGGACACGTCCTGCCAGGTGGGCGTGGTGCTGACCAGCACGCGTTGCAGAACATTCTCCGGGGGCGGCATGGAGGGTTCATCAAACATGCGCGGCACATTGTTGACTTCCCAGCGGTGGATGACCGTGTGGTCCGGACCCGGTTCAGTGGAGTGGCGGAGGGTGCCGGGAACTTCGTCCCGGAGGGCGATGCGCTGCAAGGGCCGGTCCGCCGGCGCATGAACTTCATAGGAGACATGGCGGATGTAACCTTCGTCTTCAAAAACGTTTACTTCCGCGTATTGGCCGGGCATGAACGAACGCGTGATCGTCTGGCGGGAGATAGAATGGACGACGTCGCCGATTTCCACCTTGGGCAGGTTCACCTGCAAAATGCGCATGTTCGGGTCGTAGATGTTCGCCTGCATCTGGCTGGCATCAATGGTTTCCTTTGAATTGGCCGCCACGTCCACCGGGACCACCGTGCCGTCCGGTTTGATCACCTCCAACTTGATGACCTCTTCGGTCGAATAGGGCAGCATGAAAGAAAAAGAAAGGGTGCGATTGCCGCGTTTGCCCTTTTCCGTGAGCACTTTGACAAAGGCCTCATCCTGGCATTCGCCGGTGCCGTCCGGGCGATAGACCCGCGCCAATTTTTTCTCCACGGTGGCCTCGTCGCAATCGGGGTATTTGGCCGGCGTGATTTCAGACGCGGCCGCCAGGGCCTTCTTCGCGTCCACGAAGGCCCAAGTGGCGCCGGTGTAAAGGTTGGTGGCGCCGGAAGGCGGCCCGGCCAGGACCGCCAGGGCAGTGAACCAAAGACTGCATAAGACGGGCAAATATTTTGTCTTCATAGAAAATGCAACAGCGCGGCCATGATATTCAAAGACCGGCGATGCGCCAGCCTGTTCGGCGGAAAATCAATGGGCGAGTCAAGCAGGGCGCGCGTTTCTCCAGGTTACAATGCCGCCGGTTTCTTTTCGGCTGCGGGCGCGGAAGTTTCCGAGCCGGCGGCGTGTCCGGGCAAATCGCGCGCCAGCGGGGCCGCGGGCGCAGTGCCGGCGGGTTGAGGAATGTAAAGGGCGGTTTTGGCGTGTTGAGCGGCCTCGCGGGCTTTGATGAAATTGGGAATGGCGATGGCGGCCGCCACGCCGACCCCAACAACCCCTGCAACGATTGCCGACTGAATGCTCTGACAGCCGTTGCCGCAGCCTTCCCATCCTTCAGGACCATTGACCCCGACGCTGTAGCTGCCGTAGTTGGTTCCGCTGTGGAAGGCGCGCTGGAGGGATTCTACTTGGGCCGCAGTCATGGTTCCCTTGTTGGTGAGCGTCTGTTGCTGGAGCTGCATCAGTGATTTCGCGAGTTGGCTGGCAACAAGCGAGAAGTTGTTGCCTTCCTCCGGGACCCCCTGCGAGAGCTTTGCGAATTCGGGCGTGGATTTGAAACCCTTCGTCTTGCCAGCTTTGACGGCAAGAATCTCCCGCACCAGCGTGTCCGAAGTGGCCAGCAGAAGGTAATCGCCGCTGCGGGCGATGCTCGGGCGCAAATCCAGCAGCGGAATGGTCATGGTACGCATTTTCAGGTCGGGAGCATCCACGCGCACGACGAGGGGATTGCTTTTGCAGAGATCGTCAACGCGGTTGAAAATGACATCGGAATTGACCTTCGCGACAATGGCCAGGCCGGGGCTTGAGAATTCCACCGCCCCGCTGGGCATGGGCAGCGAGATTTTTTTCAGTTCATCCAGGGTGAAGATGATCCCGTAATTGCCGCCCAGCGAAGCCAGCACTTTGTCAAAGTCCAGCCCGGTCATTTTATGAAACTGCTCCGGCCATTGTTGCAGCGAAGCGGTCACGGCGGGGATGTCGAGCAGTTCGAGATGCTTTTGAATATTGTTCCAAGCCAGCAGCACGTCGAGGTCCGAGAAGGCGGCAAAGACGGTGCTTTCGGGCAGCAACTCCAATTCTTGCAACGGATGCGGGGCCTTGCCGAACAGGGACCAAATCACCCCGGCATTCCGGCCGGGATAATGATGGACAATCACCTTGCCGTAATAAAAACCCGGCTCGCGGGCAATGGAACTCATGCCCACGCCGCTGATTTGCTCGATGCCGCTGTCCTTGAGACAGGCGGCGGCGAAATCGAAAACCTGGCTGATGGTGTGGCGCTTTTCGCCGGGAACGCCCGGCAAACTGCCGATAAAATTGCTGACCCCCGTTATTTTCCCCGACAAGCCGGTGAGGGCCTGTTCGGTGCTGAGGTAGAGATACAAATTCCCGCCCTTGTCGAGCTTGGCGGTGACTTCATCGAAGCTCGTTTTTTCGGCGGAAACGATGGCGGGTTTGGGGCCTGCCGCGGGAGGCGCGACCGGTTTCTCTTCTTGCTTATGACAGCCGCAGAGCACAGCCAGCACTGCCAGCGGGAGGGTGGCTAAAAGCGATTTTTCGAAATTCATGTTTGTCCTTTTTGTTCCCACAAGAAAACTCCCTGCCGGTCAAAACCGCCAGTATAATCTCCACTGTTTTTTGTAATTGGGATCGCATCCCGGTGTCGGGCAGCCGTTCCCAATCTTAATCCCAATCCTAATCCTAATCCTAATCTTAATCCTGAATAGATTAGGATTATGATTAAGATTATGATTATGAGCTGAAAAATCAGTCAAAGGCTCTTGCGCGGAAACAGCGGGAAAACCTCGCCAATGGGGTGGCCTTCGGCAATCGGGGCGGTTGCTTCCCCCAGGCTGGTCCCGGCTTTTGGGAAACCCAACTGGCCTTGAATTTTTTCCGACACGCCCGGAATGACGGGCCACAGGAGCGTGCCCAGCGCGCGGCAGACTTCAGCCAGGGCATGGAGAATGTCATTTAATTCGCCGGCGCGTTGCGGGTCTTTCGCCAGCTTGAACGGGCTGGTTTGGTCAATGTACTGATTGGCGCGCGTGACCAGCGCTCCGCATTGCACCAGCGCTTCCTGCAAGCCATTGGCCCGGTAGGCGGCAATGACCCGGGAACGGGTTTCGGCAATTTCCTGTTCCAACCGGTTGGCGCCTCGCGGAACCAACCCGCCGCGATACCGTTTGATCATGGAAAGCGAACGGTTGACCAGGTTGCCGAGGCCGTTGGCCAGTTCCGCTTGATAGCGCGACCGAAAACCCGCATCGGTCCAATTGCCGTCCGGCCCAATGTCCAATTCGCGCACGACGTAATAGCGAAACGCATCCAGACCCCATTCGTTGATGACCGCGATGGGGTCCACCACGTTGCCGGTGCTTTTGCTCAATTTTTCGCCGTCCTTCTGCCACCAGCCATGCACCAGGACTTGTTTGGGCAGGGGCAGTTTCATCGCCTTGAGCATGATCGGCCAAAAAACAGTGTGAAACTTGAGAATGTCCTTGCCGATGATTTGCAGATCGGCGGGCCAGAGGTCAAGCGCAGGGGCCGGGGGAACGATGGACGATGGCAGCGCGTTGACGAGGACCGGATCGCCGTGGGCAAAGGGAACGGTGATGTAATTGAGCAGCGCATCGAACCAGACGTAGGTGACAAAATCGGCGTCGAAAGGAATGGGGATGCCCCAATTGAGCCGGGCGGCCGGACGGCTGATGCAAAGGTCTTCCAAGTCGTTGTTCTTCAAAAAGCCCAACACCTCGTTGCGCCGCGATTCGGGCGCGATGAAATCGGGATTGGCTTCGATATGTTCGATCAGCCACGACTGGTGCTCGCGCAGTTTGAAATAGTAGTTCTCCTCCTCCAGTTCGATGACCTTTCCGTAGCCCGGATCAAACGTCCCGTCCGGCAAACGGTCTTTCTCCGTCAAAAAGGTTTCAGCCGTTGTGGAATAGAAGCCCTTGTGCTTCTGTTTGTAAAAATGGCCCTCGGCATGGAGCCGCGACAGGATGGCTTGCACGACGGCTTTGTGGCGGGGTTGGGTCGTGCGGACAAAATCGTCATTGGACAAGCCGAGTGTGCGGGCGAACTCCTGCCAGGTGGCGGCGAGGGCATCGCAGTAGGCCTGCGGATTTTTCCCCTCCGCCTGGGCGGCCTGCTGGACCTTCTGGCCGTGCTCGTCCAGTCCGGTCAGAAAAAAAACTTCTTCGCCCAGGCTGCGGCGGGCGCGGGCGATGACATCGGCGATGATCTTCTCGTAAGCATGGCCCAAATGCGGCTGGCCGTTGACATAATCAATGGCCGTGGTCACATAAAAACATTTGCTCATCCCGCGTATAATGGGGTGATTGATGCCAAAATCCAAGTTCCAAACCAATTCCGCACGGGCGCATCTCGAAACTGCTCCGATGCGATTTGTTCACTCCCTCGCCCCACGAAGTGGGGAGAGGGTCAGGGAGAGGGGTTCGTGCCCTCAATGGTGGAAGTGTACGGAACTGTCAATCACTATTCCCACGCCAGAGCTTTCGGCGGCCTTTGACGGGCCGCCTCCAAATCCCGCGCGAATTCATCTGCCTCTTGCGTGGTCAGATGAAAGCACATGGGCCAGAGCGTGGCCAGTTCAGCCCCTGTTTTGGGCTTCGTCGCGATGCGCTCCAACAACCGGTCGCGCAACTTTGCCTGTTCCGCCGAAGGCAATTGCGCTATGGCGGCTTCGATTTCACCTGCCGTACTCGTGTTTAGAATATAAAGCCAAACTACCAGCTAAACAAGCATTTTCAACGGGACTTTTCACGTCCACAATTGCCGGTCGGGCGAGCGGCAAAGCAAGGCCGAAGGTTCCCCGGAAGCAGCCAAAACCCATGAATGCGGCTGGCCGTTGACATAATCAATGGCCGTGGTCACGTAAAAACATTTGCTCATCGCGCGCATAATGCGGGAATAGATTGTAAAATCCAAGTTCCAAACCAATTCCGCACAGGGGCAGCCCAGATTCGTCGCTTCATTCTTGCGTGGACGGCGCCGAATTGGTACGGTGCATGGACATGAACCGGCTGCTCTTTGGCGACAACCTGCCCTGGCTTCGGAACAGGGAAATCTTCCCCGATGCCAGCGTTGACCTCGTTTATCTTGACCCGCCATTCAATTCCAATGCGGATTACAACGTCCTGTTCCGCGAGGCTTCCGGCGAAGCGAGCCAGGCGCAGTTTCACGCCTTCACGGACACATGGAACTGGGCGGATGCCGCCGAAACTTACAATCGCTTCATTGACGAATGCCCGAATCTCGCCGTGGTGGACATGATGCAGGGCTTCTTCAGCTTTCTCAGAAGCTCCCCCATGATGGCTTACCTCGCCATGATGGCGCCGCGCCTGATTGAGCTTCACCGCATCCTCAAGCCGACCGGCAGCCTCTATCTCCATTGCGACCCGACGGCCAGTCATTATCTCAAGCTGATGCTGGACGGCGTTTTCGGCGCTGAGAAATTCCAAACAGAAATCATTTGGAAACGGAGCAGCGCGCACAGCGATGCGAGGCAGGGCCGGAAGCAGCATGGACGGATTCACGACATAATCTTCTTTTACACAAAGAGCGATGAATGGACCTGGAATAACGTCTTTACAGAATACGATCAGGAATATGTGGATGCGTTTTACAAACATGTCGAGCCGAAGACTGGCAGGCGATACAGGCTGGGGGACATCACGGCTCCAGGCGGAGCATCGCCAAAGAAGAAGAACCCTTGCTACGAGTTCCTTGGCGTGACGCGATTCTGGCGCTATAGCAAGAAAAGGATGCACGAGCTTTACCACGAAGGCCGTATCATTCAAACAAAGCCGGGTGCTGTTCCCGCTTACAAGAGATACCTTGACGAGATGGAGGGCGTTCCTCTGCAAGATCTCTGGACCGATATTAAACCCATTGGCCCTCAAGCTGCGGAACGGTTGGGCTTCCCGACTCAGAAGCCACAATCACTATTAGAGCGCATTGTCGCCTCATCCACCAATCCTGGCGATGTCGTTCTCGACCCTTTCTGCGGCTGCGGCACGACGATTCATGCCGCGCAGAAGCTCGGCCGCCAATGGATCGGCATCGACGTCACCTATCTCGCCATCAACCTCATCAAACGCCGTCTCAAAGATGCCTTCGGCGAAGAAGTTCAGTTTGAAGAGCGCGGACAACCCACCGATTTGGGCAGCGCCAAACGGCTGGCGCAACTGGACAAGTTCCAATTCCAGCATTGGGCGCTTTCGCTGATTGGCGCCCGCCCGTTGCGCGAAGGCGACGGCAAGGGCGCGGATCGCGGGGTGGATGGATTGCTCCACTTTTACGAGAGCAAAGACAAGCGCGAGAAAATTATTGTCCAAGTCAAGGGCGGCAGCGTCAAACGCAGCGACGTTGCCACCCCGCTGGGCGACGTGAACAACCAGAAAGCCAAAGGCGGCATTCTGGTTACGCTTGAAAAGCCCTCAAAACCCATGCGCGAAGAAGCCGCCGCCGCAGGGCGTTACACCTCGGCCCTCTGGCATGACAAGGATTATCCGAAACTCCAAATCCTCACGGTGGAGGGATTGCTGGCCGGGAGCGAACGGGTCGATGGCCCGCCGCAAATGAATCCCTTCGCCAAAGCGCAACGCGAAGCCAGGCCCGAGAAACAGCAGGATATGCTCCGAGAAATGTTTTAGAACGCAGGGTTTGCAGAAAGATACTATGAACCTCAACCCCAATGATGAGCAACTGGTCCTCAGCCCCATTGATTACCAACGGTTAAACTCGCGCCAGAAGGAGGCTTACAATTTCCAGAAGATTTCGGCTGTTCTTGCCGACTTTGGATACTGCACAATCCGCCTCTCCGACGATTGGGGCGGCGCTGATTTCATTGCCCAGCACATTGATGGTTCGGTTCTTAAGGTTCAGTTGAAAGGGCGCCTGTATATAGTGCTCCCCGAAAACTGGACAGGGGGTTTAGATGGTGAGTCAGAAGAAACGAGAACACCATCAGGAGAAATATATGAAACGACCACGTAAAAAGCACAGCGGAGCCTTCAAAGCGAAAGTGGCTTTGGAAGCCCTCAAAGGGGAGCGTACCCTCAACGAATTGGCCGGGCATTTTGAAGTGCATCCGACCCAAGTTGTCCAGTGGAAGCAACGGCTGGTGGCCGGAGCCGGCGACCTGTTCAGTGGCGGCGTCGAGCGCGACGCGGCCCAGGAGGCGGAGTTGCGGGACCGGCTCTACCAGGAGATCGGGCAAATGAAGGTCGAGTTGGACTGGCTAAAAAAAAAGCATGAGTTGTTCGCTGGATAGGCGACGATTATGGATCCAACCCGACCATCCTCAATACTTCGCGAAGAAGTATGAAGGGAAAGGCTTGCATCTCTGCTTTCGATCCGATGGCGCTTGGTATCTTTATCCCCACGATTGCACGCTAAAGAAAGTGATGGCAAAGAAACCAACCCTTGAATTTACGACCTCGTGGGAGTTGAATGGAGGCTACAGTTTTCCTTCACTCAGTAAGGACCTGCGAACGATTTTAGCTCCCTATCGAATCGTGGAACACATCACTGGAGGTATCTTTAACGTGAACTCGAAAAGCATTTAGGGCCGCGTGCATTGAAACAGCTATGAACCGTCAACAACTCAACCGCAAAAACCGACGAACATGGCTCATAATCCTGTGGCTTCCCGGAGTCCTGTGGATACTCCTACAGATCGGACGTTATCTCTGGATTCAGCACTTTGACAAAAGATAGTCACTACCTTCGCTACTGCAACGGAAAGCGGTCAGTTCCGAGCAGGTCAATATTTTGATGGTCAGGACTCACATAAACAACCGGTTGACAGATTGTTCGATTCCCGGCGACCGTCACGCATCATCAGGTGATTTTTGCGCCATGCCAGGAGAATGCCGCGCCCCGCCCCCTCTGTCCACCAACAAATCCGCCTTCGCAGCAGCGGCTTCCGCCGTCGCCAAGCGGTTTTGGCGGGACAAGTCGGCGCGACAAGTCCGGCAATGCGAGGAAACGCTTTCATTTCCTGCGGATTCTGTAGGCGACTTTTGCCTCTGAAAGGGTCATGGGTTCGGTTTCACCCTTCTCTGCAAGGGTGACGCGGACGGTCGCGCCGAGGACCTCTGCAACGCGGCGCAACATGGCCAGGGAGTGGCCTTCGTAAGAGGGCGATTCCAGGCGGCTGATGTTTTGCTGGGAGGTGTGGAGTTTGCGGGCCAGTTCTCTTTGGGAAAGGCCTGCCTTTTCGCGCAACGCCGCAAGCTGCAAGGCCACGTCCCACGCCTCCCCCGCGCGCTTGAACCGCTCGGCAAAATCCGGATCCCGCAGTTGCTCTTCCAGAAAAAGATCAAAGTTCGTCTTGCTCATGGCTCATTTCTTTCCTTCCAATCGCGCATCCGCTCGCGCGCGGTGTCGAGGTCGCGGGCCGGGATGGCCTGGCCTTTGTTGCGGAGGCCGTGAACAGCGATGATGCGCCGGCCTTTCATAAAAAACCACAGCACCCGCGTATTCAACTTGCCAACGTGGCGCAACTCAAACATGCCGTCGCTGAGCGCCTTGGTCAGCGGCTCGCGGTGACACTGGCGATGGCGCAGTTTCGCCAACCCGGCTGCCACTGCGGCGAAGTCACCGGGATCACTGGCTTTCAGTTCCAACAGGAACTCCCGCACAGGCGAATGGCCGTTTACTGTTTCATAGAACTCTACTTCAAACTCCATAAAATGTCAACATCAACTTTGATGTTGTTCCTTTTCCGTATTCTTAAGTCTTTGCCACCCGCCGCCCGCTCTGTCCACCAACAAATCCGCCGCCAAGGCCTGAAAAGACGAAATGCAAAGTGAACTTTATGGCCAAAAGGCGGGCGGATAAAACAGCCCCGAACGCTTTCGGGGTTCGCGTATTTCGGGTATTTCGCGGTCAAAAAACTCTTTTCTTCCCGCCCGTGGTTAAAAAAGACCCTGTTTTTGGGCGTTTGTCAAGAATACATACTTGACAACAAGCCCCCCGACACGCGTTTTCATCAATGTTTGCAAGGGTTTCGTCTTTTAAAAAAAGTTGTCATGATGGCCTGTACAAAAACTGCTTTCTATGCCATAATGCGGAAGCAAAGGCAGAATGATGAAGGATAAATTAAGAAGTGAATCGCAGGCGGAAATGGGAGAGGCGGGAAAATCCGGAAAAGCCCGTTTTTCTGCCAGGCTTATTTTTCTGCCATCCTTCCGCTCACTTGTCTCGCGATCCACGCTAATTTAAGGTGATTAAAGCTGATTAAAGGTAATTAAAGCCAAAAAAAAATATTTGACCCTAAACACCTGTAAACTTATGACCCGCAATGGAAAAATCGCCCGGTTGCTGGAATTGCGAACGCCGGTCAAACCGACCAAGGGTTCGACGGCTGGTCGCGCCGCAGCTTCAGCGGAGGCGGAAGTCTCACCCTGCCGGCAAATCCTATGCAAATGGTTTAATATGAATGGCTTGCACAATAACCAATGCTTGGCGCGGTCAAAGTCAGTCAAAGTGGGTCAAACCGATTTGATCGTCTTTTTTTTCATAACTTTAGCCTTTAGCCTTCAGCCTTTTCTCTAAGTGCCTTTCTGACAACTGGTTGTGACTATTTTACGGATAAAATGCGAAAATTTTCACTGTTTTTTTTCGGGCTGGATTGTCTTGAGAAAATCAAAGCTGCCTTTCAAACTGAAAGGTAAAGTTGCTTGCGCATGCAAACTGCAAGGTTTTGAAATCAGACCTTCGCCCGTTCTTAAACAGCGCGGCGGATTGAACTTGCGGTTCCAGTCCCTTTTCTGTGAGAGTGGCGTGTCAATATGAGCAAGTGGCCCAAACAACTTCCCCCTCTCTCGCCCGAAGACAAGCGCATTTGCGACGATTTCATGGAATACTGGCATGATGTCTTCCCCAATCGTTACTCGATGGCGGACCGCTTCAGCCACGGCTATGTCGCGCGCCATCGTCCGGCGCATTTTGTCCGCACCCTGGAAATTGGCGCGGGGCTGGGGGAACATCTCAAATACGAAACATTGACGGAAGAACAGGAGCGCCAATACGTGGCGCTGGATACGCGCGAGAACATGGCGCGGCGGCTCCGGCAAAACTGGCCCAGGATTCAAACCTGCGTCGGCGATTGCCAGACGCGGCTGAACTTCGCCGACGGCTTTTTCGACCGGATCATCGCCATCAATCTGCTGGAACATTTGCCCAATCTCCCGGCGGCCATTCGGGAGATGCACCGGCTGTGCGACAAGAAGACGGGCACTTTTTCCATCGTCATCCCGTGCGAAGGCGGGCTGGCCTACAGTCTGGCGCGGGAGATTTCGGCCAAGCGCCTCTTTCAAAAGCGTTACAAACGGCCCTACCATATTTTTATCGGCCGGGAACACATTAATGTTCCCCGGGAAATCCTGGCCGAATTGAAGCCCTGGTTTGAAATCACGCAGAAGACTTATTTTCCCATTCCGCTGAGGTTTGAGTTTTGCAATCTGTTTATCGGGGCCACTTTCAGGCCCAAAAACACCATCGAACAATGAGCGCCGGTCAGCGGCTTTAATCTCTCCGGCGAAAGCGCATCCAATACAGGCCGCCCAACCCAAGGAGCAATAAAACGCAAACCGCCGCCGTGCCGCTGCCGGGAATTTCCGGGAAAAAAGCCAGCGCGGCCGCCGCCATGGCCGGACCGGTTGCGTTGCCCGCGCCAATGGCGGCTTCGTGAATGCCGCCGTGTTCGCCTTTGGTTTCGCCGACGTCCATGGAATAAAACAGGGAAGAATAATAAATCAACCCGATGGCCAGCCCGAAGACGGCCTGGGAGGCCATCAACACCCATAGGTTCCGCGCCAGCAGCATCGCCCCGAAAGAGACAATCATCGCGATATAGGAGCCGGCCAGAAAACGGAACCGGTAATGCCACCCGGGCCAAAGACGCAGGAAAACAAATGCGCCAGCCCGAACGAAGAGCCAGATCGAGCAGACAAAGCCGGCCCGCATGGGCGTGAATTGGAAATGTCTGGCGAGGGTGGGAATGGTCGAAACCACGGTGTTGATGGCCAGATAGGCCAGAGGATTGGCCAGCCAGGCCATTTTGAGAAACAGGGCGGGAGAAATGGGCGATGTATGGCCTTCCGGTGTGGGGCGAGGCAGGGGGCGATCCAATTCCGCCGGCGGCTGGCGTCGTGCCTCGCGCTCCAGCCAGAAGGCCAGGCCCATTTCCAGGAAGAGCAAACCAGACGGGACGAAAAATATGCTTTTCAATCCCCACTTTTGCAGCAGGACGCCGCCGGTGAAATAGGCGAACGCTCCAGTGGCGGCCCAGACGACATTATAAATGCCGACCAAACTCTGCAAACGAACGGGCGGTTCGCCTTCGCTCGTCAACGCTTCCAGGGCCGGCCAGGTCAGGCACAAGCCAAGTGTCCCCGCCACGATGACTGCGATGGTGGCCGGCAATCCTTCGGCCTGGCTGCCAATAAGAAATACCGATGCCATCAAGCCGGTGCCCCATCGGACCGCGGTAAAGTAGCCAAACTTCTGGGCGAATTGCCCGCCAAAATAAGCGGCGACGGCATAGACCGCCCCCAGCACAGCCGCGAGCACCAGATTCTGCAAAGCGCCGAAGTTGAATTGGGCCTGGGTGTAGAAGTAAATGTCGTAAAAGAAGTAAGTCGTGGCCAGGCTGTTAAGCCCTTCCAGCGCGAAAATGCCGATCTTCAATTTCCCTGCTGTCATTCAAGAAATCTTGGCCTGCAAAAATTGGCTTGCGCTTTAATTGCGGCCCTGCCAGGCGATTGTGCCGCTGACAATCGTGGCCCTGGCCTTGCCTTTCATGGCCCATCCGGCAAACGGGCTGTTGCGCGATTTGCCGGGCGAGGTTTCCGGGTCAAAAGTCCATTCCTGTCCGGGATCAAACACGGTCAGGTCCGCGTCGGCGCCGATGCCCAGGTGTCCCTTGCCGGGCAGGCGGAGCAAACGGGCGGGGGCAACGGTGAATTTGGCGATGAGATCGGAGAGGGACAGTTTTTTGGAGTGATACAGTTGCATGAGGGCCAAGGCCAGTTCGGTCTCGAAACCGATGATGCCAAACGGGGCGAGATCGAACTCGACTTCCTTTTCGTAGTCGCAATGCGGGGCATGGTCGCTGCTGATAATCTCGAGGGTGCCGTCGGCCAGGCCTTCGATGACCGCAGCGCGATCGGCGGCGGAACGCAAAGGAGGATTCATTTTGAAATTGGTGTCGTAGGATGGCCAGCGGGGCCGCGCCGCGGGGGGGCCGGCCATGATGTCCCGGCCGTCCGTGCTCCAGAACTTCTCGCTTCCAGCCAGCCCGGTGTCGGTCAGGGTGAAGTGATGGGGACAGGCTTCGCCGGAAACGGGGATGCCGCGTTTTTTGGCCTCGCGCAGCAATTGCACGCTGCCCGCCGAACTCAAATGCTGGCAATGCACCTGCGCCCCGGTCAACCCGGCCAGCAGGATATTGCGCGAGACGATGAGTTCTTCGCCCGAAGCCGGCCAGCCGCGCAACCCCAGGACCGCGCTCCAGTAACCTTCATGCATCACGCCGTCGGTCACGATGGAATAATCCTGGCAATGATCCAGGACGGGCAAATCGAACATCCTGGCATACTCCAAGGCCCGGCGCATGAGATCGTTGTTCTGCACGCAATGGCCGTCGTCGCTGATGGCGATGACGCCGGCGGATTTGAGCGAGCCGATGGGAGCCAATTCCTCGCCGGCGATGCTTTTGGTGATGGCCCCCGCGACAAAGAGATTGATTTTGCTTTCGCGCGCCGCCCGTTCGCGAATCAACGCGACTGTGCCCGGGTTGTCGATGGCGGGGGAGGTGTTGGGCATGCAAACGACGGAGGTGAAACCACCCTGGGCGGCCGAGGCCGTTCCGGTGGCGATGGTTTCCTTGGCGGACTGTCCCGGTTCGCGCAGGTGCGCGTGCAAATCAATCAATCCCGGGCAGACAACCAATCCCTTGGCCTCAAGCCGTTGAATTGGCGCCGGCGCGCCCGGCGCGAGGCCGGGGCCGACGGCGGCGATTTTGCCGTCCACAACAAGAACATCCGCCACGGCATCGAAGCGATTGGCGGGATCGATCACGCGTCCCCCGGTCAGGAGCATCGAATTCATTGCGGGGAGGATATACGAAGGTGAATTGACAAGGCAAGCGCGGGCATTATGATAAAGGGGAAATGGCGCGGGTGTAGCTCAATGGTAGAGTGCCAGCCTTCCAAGCTGGCTATGAGGGTTCGATTCCCTTCGCCCGCTCCAACTTCAAAAAAGGAGGAAGTGTGCCATTTAAGCGTCCGTGCCTTAATGAAGTGATTGGGCCAACCTTGTGGCGCAGATTGAACCTGGAAAGCGCGGGAAATCTCGCGTGACCGGAAAATGGAAGACACACCCCATACCGGGTCAGAGCAAACCGTGGAGCCGCAGGGTTCAGGCTCCCTGGCTTCATCAAGTCCGCAATCGAATTCCGATGCCCGGAACGCCGTCATCGCCAGCTTTCTCGGCTGGGCTTTCGATGCCTTTGACTTCTTCGTTCTGGTCTTTGTGCTCACCAAGGCAGGGAAAGAATTCGATGTGCCGTTGGACAAAATGACGCTGGCTATTACAGCGACCCTGGCATTTCGTCCCATAGGCGCGCTCCTATTCGGTTCGCTTGCCGATCGTTATGGCCGGAGGGTGCCCCTGATGTGGAATCTGGCGTTCTTCAGCGTCATGGAGGTGTTGTCCGGTGTGGCGCCGAGCTTTTCAAGTTTCATGATTTGCCGGTGTCTCTTCGGCGTGGGCATGGGCGGGGAATGGGGCCTGGGCGCCGCTCTGGCCATGGAGAAGGTCCCCCCGCGGTTGCGCGGAGTCGTCTCAGGTTTCCTGCAACAAGGATACCCGTTCGGCTATCTCCTGGCGGCGTGTTGTTTTCGGTTGATCCCCGCGGAGTGGAGCTGGCGTTGTCTTTTCTTCGTCGGCGCCCTGCCCACCGGGTTGGCCATTGGTTTCCTGTACCGCGTGAAAGAATCGGCCGTGTGGCAAAGAAGCCGGCAGGCAAGCTGGGCCAGTCTGTGCCGGGCCATATTAAAGAATTGGAAATTGTTCCTTTATTTGACGCTTCTTATGACCCTGATGAATTTCGCGTCGCACGGAACTCAAGACCTTTATCCAACCTTCCTCGAGAAAGAGCGCCATCTGAGCAAGACCCAGATTGCCGATATCGCGATTATTTACAACATTGGGGCGATACTGGGCGGAGTCGCGTTTGGATTTTTGTCAGATCGTCTCGGGCGCCGTCGCGGAATGGTCCTGGCGTTCATTTTCGCCGCGGCCATGATACCGCTTTGGGTGTCCGGAGGCAGTAGCGCAGTACTGGCCATAGGCGGGTTTGGCATGCAATTCATGGTGCAGGGTAGTTGGGGCATTATACCTGCGCACATTACCGAACTTTCGCCTGATTCAGTGCGCGGATTCCTGCCGGGCTTTGCTTACCAATGTGGAGTCCTCCTGGCCGCCAATTCCGCGCATTTTCAGAGCCAATTAGCCAAACAGAGGGGTTACTCTGCAACCCTGGGGATGATGGCGCTTGCAATTTTCTGCGTTGGCATCGTTGTGATCATGTGCGGCCCGGAGCGTCGGGCGGCGCAATTCGGAACAAGTACAACCTCTGATACGTCCCAATGAATTGAGCGCCTCCATGAAAAAGAGGACAATATTCTTGTTTGGATATTGGGGCTGATGAAGGGGTCCTCGGAAGCAAGTGATTATTGGTTTGGCGGCTGGAAGCGGGGATGTAGGATAACGTAAATAAAGTTGAAACAAATGGAATTGGCGTGGAACAAATAAGCGAGAAAGATCAGTGAAGAATGCAAAATACTCGCTTCCGAGGACTGACTGCGATGGTTTTTTTGGAATATCAGGCTTGCCCCTTTACCTGTGGAGGCAAGGGCCGGTTGTTTGGCAGTTGGGTGGTTTCCATCAGAAGATCGCTGATTGGCCAATTGCCATGCCCCCTCCGAAGTTGCCGCGGTGGCGAACAGCGGAAGCCCAGTTCCTGCTTGCCGTTTATGCGGAGAGCAGTGTAGGTTGGTTGCATGAATCGAATTCAGGTCAGCCCCGAAATTCATTTTGGGAAACCATGTGTCGCCGGGACGCGCATTCCCGTGCAGGCGGTGCTCGAACTGGTCCGCGAAGCGATTCCGTTTGAATCCATTATTCGGGATTATTACCCCGATCTCGAAAGGGAGGATATTCAGGCGTGCATCCAGTACGCCATTGATGTCGTTCAAACGGAGGATATTCATGTTGACGTGCCGTCGTGAGATTTCTGCTCGACCAGGACGTTTACGCGGTAACCTGCCGCCTGCTTCGCGATCTTGGTCACGATGTCGTAGCCGCCGCTGAACTGAATCTTTCCCGCTGTCCGGACAGGGGCCTGCTGATGCGGGCCGCAGACGAGAAGCGGCTGTTCGTCACACGCGACAAGGATTTTGGCGGTTTGGTCTTCGTTGAGCGTTTGAGCCAAGGCGTGCTTTACCTGCGAATTTCTCCCGAGACGCTGGCGACAACGCATGAGGAATGATTCCCTTCGCCCGCTCCAACCTTTGCGCCAATATTTGTGCTCAAGCTTCCGGCGGGCGGGTCAACTCCACTTTCAGGGCCTTGAGGGAGAGACGTATATCCATGATGAAGGTGATCAGGGACGCCACCAGCGATACCAGGCAACAAATGAAAATCAGACTGATGATGAAAGCCGATTCCCACTTCATCAACGCCGTGAAGAACAGCGCGAGGATGAGCAGCGCGGCAAACAGGGCGCTGAGGGCGCCCAGGACGATGGCAAGCTGAATCAGGCGCGCCCGCCGATAAAATACCTCCACTTGGCGCGCCAACCGCTGACGATCGGCGGTGGCGGCTCCGCGCATCTCATGGTGGATTTGGCGGGCGCGATCCACGGCGCGGCCAAAACGGTTGGTCAGCGAGAGCAGAAGCAACCCCACGCCGGAAATCAAGATGACCGGGGCGATGGCGATTTGCAGCACCGGAATCAGTTCAGTAAGTGAGGTGGACGGCATAATCGCAGGTCAATCGAAGAGGAAGGATCGCAATGCGACCGCATCCAAAACGCAAAAGAAAGTGCGCAATCCACGCATGGCTGGCCATGGTAATGAACAGGGTTCCCTTTTTCAACACCCCATTCTTCCATCAAAAATTCCCATTTGCGCGCGTTCCGGCGGGGTGTACAACGGGAGAGGAAGAAAACACATGAGAACTGACTTCAAGCAACTCGTCATAGCGTCCTTTCTCCTCATGGCTGTCGCGGCAGCGTCGGCGGAGGACCGGCCCGAAATCCTCACGCCCGCGCCGCCGGCTGCGCCGCGCATCAACGGGCCATCGGTCTTCGGCGTCCGCCCGTGGGCGCCGTTTCTCTACCGCATTCCGGCCACAGGCGACCGACCGATGGAGTTTTCCGCCAGCGGCCTGCCGGACTGGCTGAAACTGGATCCCAACACGGGCGAAATCACTGGCACGGTGGAGAAAGCGGGCAAACACACCGTCACCCTTCGCGCCAGGAACGCCCGCGGCGCGGCCAAACGAAAATTTCGCATTGTGGCCGGAGATCAGATTTCACTGACGCCAGCGATGGGCTGGAACAGTTGGAACTGCTGGGGCAGCCAGGTGACGGCGGAGAAAGTTTTGCAAAGCGCGCGGGCCATGGTCCAGTCCGGGCTGATCGATCACGGCTGGACCTACATTAATATTGACGATGGATGGCAGGGCAGGCGCGGCGGCCCGTTCAACGCCATCCAGGGCAACACCAACTTCCCGGACATGAAAGGCCTTTGCGATGAGATTCACGGGATGGGCTTGAAAGCCGGGATTTATTCCACGCCTTGGACCACTTCCTACGCCGGTTACATCGGCGGCAGTTCGGAGAACGAGGAAGGAGATTGGACTCCTCCGACTGAATCGGAAAAGAAGCAGGTCCATAAAAAGAAGCTTCCCTGGGCCATCGGCAAGTATTCATTCGCCAGCAATGACGCCCGGCAGTGGGCCGCCTGGGGCATGGATTACCTCAAATATGATTGGTACCCGAACGAAATTCCCGAAACGGAGGAAATGGCGGATGCGCTGCGCGACCGCGGGCGTGACGTGATCTTTAGCTTGTCCAACTCCGCCCTGTTCCAAAACGCGCCCGAGCTGTCAAAATTTGCCAATTCCTGGCGGACCACCGGGGACATCCGGGACACTTGGGAATCCATGCGCTCCAGGGGTTTTTCCCAGGACAGATGGGCGCGTTCGGCCAAGCCCGGCCATTGGAACGATCCGGACATGCTGGTGGTGGGCTGGGTGGGCGGGGGCCAGCCGCACCCGACCCGATTGACCGCCAACGAACAATACACCCACATCAGCCTGTGGTGCCTTTTGTCCGCCCCGCTGCTGCTCGGTTGCGATTTGCAGAAAATGGATGCTTTCACCTTGGGTCTGTTGTCCAACGACGAGGTGCTCGCCCTGGACCAGGATGCACTGGGCAAGCAGGCCACGTGCGTGGCGGTGAGTGGCCACGTGCTCATCTATGCCAAAGACCTTGACGGCGGTTCCAAAGCCGTTGGTTTGTTCAATCTCGGTCCGGCCCACACCACGGCCACCGTCCATTGGCCGGACCTGAAGCTGCATGGCAAACGCATGGTGCGGGATCTGTGGCGGCAAGAGGACATCGGCCGATTCGACGGGGAGTTTGCGGCGGATGTCCCTGCGCATGGCGTGGTGCTGGTTCGCCTGGACAAGCGCAGGAAATGAGCGCAAGGCGTTCAGTGAGTCAGGGACGAAAGGGACCAAAAAGACGGGAGGGAAAAGATTAAGATTACGATTAAGATTAAGTTAGGAGCACCCCCCCGCCAGGCAGGATGCGTTCAGCCGCGGGCGGCTGCTTCGGGATTGGTGGAGAGCTTCTCCCATGCGGGAATGGCGTCCGCGCAGCCGATGGATTGGAGGTAACTGGTTTTCCAATCATCGAGGACGAATGGATCAGGCGGAAACGTTTGCGAGGCGACATGGTCGGCAACGTAGAGGGCGGACGTCATGGAAAAACCGGGGGCCGGGTCTTTTTCCGGGTTGTCCTGGAGGGCAATGCCCTTGACCACCGCGGAGGGGAGGCCCCAGAGTTCAAGCACATAGGCGGATACTTGAAAGGGGCTGGCTTGAAAAGTCTGGCGCAGGCACGCGGCCAGGGGGGTTTTGGATTGACGCGCATGGTCGCACGCGGCCTGGAACTGGTCCGGGAAATTGTCAACAAGAATGAAGCGCCCCGCTTCGTGCAGCAAGCCCGCCAGAAAGGCTTCTTCGCCGGTTTTGTGCGGCAGTTTCATTTCGCGGCAGAGGTATTGGGCCAGGCAGGCGGTTCCCCAGCAGTGGGCCCAGACCCGCGGCAAATCAATTTCCCGATGTTTGAGCGATTCGTAATGCCGGAAAACGCTCTGCGAGAGGACGATCGCCGCGACCATGTCGGTGCCCAGGCAACTGACCGCGTCAATCGGGCTGGTGACCAGGTAGCCCCGGCCGAAAAGAGCGGAGTTGGCCAACTGGAGCACTTTGACCGACAGACCCGGGTCGTCCCCGATCAGGCGCGCAATGGTCGCGCTGGGGGTTTGGCTGTCCTCCAGTTCTTTGAGCAGCGATTGGTGGGCCTGGGGCAGCGAGGGGATGGAACGGATCGACGTCACCAGGGCCTGCAAGCCTTGATTAATAATTCGTTCCTGCGCCTCGAAGCTCCGCTCAATCAAGTCCCGCAGTTTGAAGGCGTCAAATGGCTTGGCGATGTATTGGTGGGCCGATGTAATCAGGGTGAGTTTGTCCAAGGCCACGCAGCCGGACATGATGAGGCGGATGGCGCCCGGAGAAACGATTCTGACCTGTTCGAGCAATTGGCTTCCCTGCATCCCGGGCATCAGTTCGTCGGTCAAAAGGGCGTCCGGCGGCTTTGCCTTGACCGCGGCCAGGGCGGCGAGCGGGTCTGTAAAACCGGTCACCTCCCAATCCCGGCCCAGGTTGCGGAGAACGAGCACCGTCGTTTCCAAAACGGGCGCCTGATCGTCCACAACGTAGATGGATCGCTTCATGTTTTCGTTCCGGCAAGCTTTTGATGGGCCAGCGCCAAATTCAGTCTTGTTGTCAAGCTGGAACATTTTGCCTGAATCGCCCTCGGCGTCAATCTCCAACTTTTGGCTTTTTCAGAATGTCATGGCAGTGTCAAAATCTCCGGACGCAATTGGCCGACAAACTGGCTCGGCAACAAGGGGTCAATCGAGCCGGGCACAAACCTTTCCACACCGACATGGCCGTCGCAAAAGACGACGTTCGCCTTTTGCGAATGACGGAAATGGCCGTTGGGGTAATTGTCGGCGCTGGAATAATTGGTTTCCAAATCCAGGTAATACCATTCTTCGAGCATCGGGTTTGAGGGTGAGGCGGGGGCTTGGAAATTATTCACCTGCGCTGCGTCGGCGAACAGCGCGGTTTGAGCCGGCTGGTTGATTTTGGAAACATTGATTTGCGGTGTTGCGGGTGGCGTGGACAGGCAAAAATTGTACCCGTAACTGAACACCATGTTGGTGGCCTTCAGTTTAAACTGTGAGAGCGCATTCTCCAGCGACGGACAAATCCGCACATCGCTGCCGTTGAGATAGGGATACATCGCGCCCAAGGACAGATTATACAGGCGGTGCTCTTCCGCCCCCGGACCAATCCAGCCAAACCAGTAGGTTGCGCCATAGTTGGTCGTGGCAAATACGTAATTGAAACATTTCCCGCCGTTGTCGTCCCAATACAATTCGGCGGCGAGGCCAAGCTCGCGCAAATTGCTCATGCACTTCGCGCTTTGCGAGGACAATTTGCCCCGGGTCAAAACCGGCAGCAACATCGCCGCGAGAATCGCGATGATGGCAATGGTGACGAGGAGTTCAATGAGTGTGAACGCCAGATAGTTTTGAGCCTTGGCCTGTTCCAGGCGGAACGATGCAACGCAGTCGGGACAGATGCAGGCGCGGTTGCGGAGTTCGGCCGGCACGCGCGCGAGCAATCCATCGGGAATTTCCGCGCGCGCGCACCAGCACGGGCCTTTGCAGGCGGACACGGTGCCAAACTGGCACTCATTGGGCTGGTGGCACAACGGGCATTGGCCGGAATCAAAACTCGCCTGAATATGCGTCAGATTCATGGCCTGCTTGCGCTCACACGATAAAATGCCTTGTTCGCAGGCGGGTTTGGGTCCTGCAAAAACAAGTTTGTCCCGTTGCCAGGAACCGTCGGGGAAACGGTGGTCCAACTTTGAAAATCGGCGGTGCGCTCCAGGGTGTAGAGCCAGCCGCCGCACTGGCTGCAAAATTGCACCTGCCAGACTCCGTTGCTGAACGCGCCGGTCAGATTGCGAACGGGCGGCGGCGGCAACGTGATGACGAAATTATCCACGACACCTTGTGCGTAGATCGAATCACCCCTGCCATCAGTATCACCCGCCGTGGAATAGCTGCTGATGGAAATTGTGTTTACTCGAAAATCGGCAAAATAATCGTCCAGCGGATCAACGATGGTCACGCCGGAGGTTTGCTCGAAATTCGTCATGGTTGTCACCATGGACTGATTCGATGCGGCATAAGTCATCACGATATGATACCAGTCGCCGGGAATTGGCGTGTAGATCGTGTAATCGCCGGCCCCGTTCCAATTGAAGTCAGAGTTCGAGTCTACGAAGACAGGCCAGACCGTCGCGCCGTAGCTATAGCCCGTATTCGGAAAATAATCGAACTCAACCAAATCCGGCGAATTTTTACCCGTGCTGCGCTCGAAGTCCGCGTTCGTGGCCTCTGCCAGGTTCAAAAAACCGATGGCCAGTTCAAAACTGTAGCCGGTCGCTTCCGCCTCGTTCAATTGCAAATCAAAGGCGAGACTGAAATCATTGTCCCGCGCGAGGATCGTGCCCAGTGGATGATAAAAATAGCTGTTGGGCTGGGACGAGTCCCAAGTGACGTCAAGATTATGATTCGTGGAGTCCCACTGAAACAGATTGGTATCCCCAAATATCCTCCACCCGTCCTGCAACGGGTTGGAGGAGAAGTTTTCGGCAAGGGTGGCTGCCTGGCCGGATGAAGCGGCAATCAAACCGGCCAGGGTCAGCCCCACACGGACTTTTCTCATCAGGCTGGTCCTTTAGCCCGTGGATACCGCCAGAACAGACTCGTGCCCGCCAGAATGAGCGTCCAAGTCGTCGGCTCGGGAACTGCCTGCACTTCCGAAACGGCGTTCAAATACAGCAAGCCGCTTTGCACGTCGATTTGGACGTAGTTCGCGCTCGCCAAATTCACGCTGTTGCCGTTGGCATCCTGCGCCCAGGCAAGGTCGTAACCCGTGCCTCCCGCCGAGCCGTTGTAAAGAGAGAGGACGCCTGCCAGGTTTAGGCCGAGAAAACTACTAAGAGTCAGCGAGGGATTGACTGCAATTTGTGGATTGCCGATGCCGGAGGTGGGAAACAATGTGCCTGGTTGAGGCGCCAGCGCCGGGTTCAACGTGTACCACGTCGAATCATCAGGACTGACCTGCACGGTGATCGAGGCCGCGTGATCAACCAGTGTGGTGACCAACCCAGTCTGGTAATCTTCAAAAAACTGGTTCCCAAAGACAATGAAATTAACGCCGTACGGATCGGACGGATTGTTGACAATCGGCGAACTCATTTGGAGGGTGATTTCACCGCCAGCCCCGATGCCAACAAGCTGGCTTGGCAGATAGGGCGGGTCATCAGGCATGACCGAATCGCCCGATGCCGGAGCACCGAGCGCGGCGTTGGGATTGTTGATGTAACTCGAGTTGGCGCCGGCGCCGGGGTTGTATGAAATCACCGCGTCGGCATATTGCGCGCGACTGATTTGGGGGACGATGACACCACCGGCCAAAGCCAGCGCCAGACAGATATTTTTCATTGGCTGAACTTTCCATATTGTTCCGCGAAACTATGTTCGCGCAACGATGTTGCGATTGGGAGACCAGCGCGAAGCCTGAAGATAAAAAAACCTCCAGACTCCGGCAAAGCGGCGAATGAAGGCATCCAACGAATCCTGATGAAAACGGTTCATCAAGCTGGCCTCATCCTTCTCATTGACGGAGAAGCGACTCCGAAACAGTTCGGAATCCGACGAGCGCAGCCAATCCGGTATCCTGACTTGGGCTTCAAACCTCACTCCCGCCTTCCCGTTTCCGCTCTGCGGACCAGTGGCCTTGGGAATTTGTAGCCGTCACAGTGGCGCAACCGTCCCGGATTCACACCGGGTTCCCTGATGTTTGACTGCATTCAAAGCGAACACGCGTTCGCTGTTTTCAAAGAACGCGGCGATTCTGCGATGCGCGCGAAACTTTGGCAAGAAAATTCCGCGACATTCAACCCCGGCAAGACGGGACTGCGCTTCCGATTTCTGCCGGTGTCACCGGCGCCGCGTCGAGCACCTTTACCACACCCCGATCCGCATCCACTTCGAGCCATTGTCCGGTCCGGATGATTTGCGTCGCCGGCCCCACGTTGACCACGGCCGGTATGCCGTATTCGCGCGCGACGATGCTGCCGTGGCTCAACATGCCGCCCAGGTCCATCACGATCCCGGCAGCCGCAACAAAATAAGGCGTCCAGCCCGGATCGGTGAACGGAGCCACCAGGATCTCTCCCGGCCGCACGCGTTCATTGGCGTCTGACCGCAGGATCACACGCGCGCGCCCGGTCGCAGTGCCCGCGCTCACGCCGAGGCCATGAAACACCTTCGTCCCGCGATCCACCGCGCCGGGCACGAAAGCACGCGGATCAAACCGGCCGAGTACCACGGTGGGCGGAGTGAATTTCAGATTTTGCTCGTAGAGCGCCCGCCGCCCGGCGACGAGCGCGCGCAGATCTGTGCTTGGGTCCAACAAACTGCCGCTCTGCATTTCCTCAATTTCCAGAAAGAAGATGTCGTTCTCATTCACCAGCCGCCCGCGCGCCGCCAGCCGCCGGCCCAACTCCAGCAGGAACCGGCGCAGATACCCAAAACGCCGGATCAGTTCGCTCTTGAGATTCTCCCGGATTCCGCCGCCTTTTTGCGCGCGATACAAGACGAACCGGAAGATGGCTCGTTTCAAAGGATTCTTCAGACCGCCGATGCACTGGTTGGCAAGGGCAACACGCTCGCCCGCCAAAGCCTCCTGGCGGACGATCGGGCCGGGGTGCCCTGCGTCGATGGCTTCAACGTAGCCGCGCACCATGTCCAGGACGAAGTCAGGGCATTCCGACCAGCGCGGGTTGATCAACTCGACCTCGCCGCGCGCATGGTGTCCATGCCGATGCATAAACGCATCCCACCGCTCGCGAAAAGTCCGCCCGCCCCGGCAACCCTCCAGCCGCGATGCAAAGGCGGGGAATGTGCGCTCGCCCAGCAGAACGCTTTTGATCTCCGGTTCCCTTGCCGCCTGTTCCGCCAGCAGCCACAGTTCGCGCCCGGCCCCCGCGTCATCCAGGTCGCCGATGCCCGTCAGCAGCCGGTTCGCCGTGCTGCGCCCCTCGGGCGGGAACCATCGTTCGCACAGGTGGAATAAAAGCGAATTATAAATTAAGAAGAAGCTGGCCGCGCCAAGCGCCTCGTCGAGCACCTTGAAGCCGCCCAGCCTCGCGGGAGCGAACGACCCGCATATCGCGGCAAGCAACTCGCCGTCCGAAAGCGGCCCCGGCTCGACGCGGGCCAGGTCTTCGTTGAACCGCCGGACCTTGTCCACTATTGCCCAACCGCGCCGGGGCGAGTAGCGGAGAAATCGCAGCACAGCAGCCGGAAGACCGACCGCCGCTCTCCAGCGGCAGATCTCAATCCGGGGCAGATCGGCTTCCGAAATCTTGATCTGTTTCAGCGCCAGCATGGTGTCCTGATGGCCGCCCAAAAGGCTTTCCATGCTTCGATCTCTCAACCCCGGCACGAGGCGCCCCAACGCGCACGCTGCGTTGAAGTTGAAATACGCCCGCCCCGCAACCAGGCCAACCGCCTGCTCGTACTTGAGCCGGATGCCACAAGCCCGGAACGAGCCGTCCAAGTAATCGCCCATGAACAGCCGCAAAAGCGACCACGTCATCGGAGTCACCACGTCCGGCAACACCTCGCCCACACCGGCGTTCGTCCACACCTGCCGCTCCTCGAAGCTGGTTCCCCGCCCCTGCTGCAATGTCGTCACCGCCCGCGCCTGCAAGAGCCATATCTCCTTGCCGCGCACGCCCCACTCGATGTCCAACGGACCGCCCAGGACCCGCTCCACTTCAAGCCCCAGCCCCGCCAACCGCGCCGCCGTCTCATCTTCCAGCACTGGAGACCCCGCCTTTTCCGCCGCAAGCAGTTGTTCGCAGACGCCGTCTTTGCCGGCAACCATCTGCACTCGCTTCAAGCCCGTCTCACGCCGGACCACCCGCAACCCAGAACGCGACACTTCGACGCGGTCGGGCGCCACCTTGCCCTGAACCACGGCTTCGCCCAACCCGAACGCGGCTTCGATGAGGATGGAGCCGGAATCACCGCCCGCCGGATCGGTTGTGAACATCACGCCGGCGGCATCGGCGGCAATCAGTTGCTGGACGATGACGGCCATCTGCGCGCGGCCGGGCGGGACACCTTTTCGCTTCCGGTAGGAAATGGCCCGCTCGGAGAACAACGAAAGCCAGCAACGTTTCACCGCGCCCACAACCGCGTCGCAGCCGGGCACATTGAGAAACGAATCGTGCTGGCCGGCGAACGACGCCTCCGGCAGGTCTTCGACCGTCGCGCTCGAACGCACGGCCCGGGCGCTGCCAGATTCGGGCGCCATGGCAGCCGCGATGGCGTCCACCACGCCGCCCGGCACCATGATTGCGCTTAACTGCCGCCTGACCTTATCCGCCGCGGCGCGCAGGGCTGCCGGATCTCGAGGATCGCACTTCTCCAGGATTTCCAACCAGTGCGCAATCCGGGGATCGGATTGCAGGAACCGCTTGCAGGCATCCGTCGTGACGACAAATCCGGGCGGGACTGGCAGCCCGGCGGCGATCATCTCTCCAAGATGAGCCGCCTTGCCCCCAACGCGCGGCAAATCCTTGAGGCGAACCGCGCCCAAGGGCATCGTGAAGACGCCAGCCTGGCTCGCTCGCTTCAGAGTGTTCATCCTTGTCTGTTCCGACACTGCCCGCTGTGAATCGTCACGTCAAGCAGGAGCGCGGGAGCGGCTCGTTTTGGATCAAAAATGCTGTTATGCCAAGCCCGGCATAATGGTGAATCGGGCGTTAAACGTCGCGCCAGGCCAGGTTGACCACTTGCCCGTGGTCTTTGTGCGAGTGATCCAGGCACCGCAATTCCAGCCGCGCGCCGCCGTCCTGCACCGCCGCATGGACCCAGCCGTTGGGCCTTCCTTCGTCAAACAGATAAGCGGTCGGCGGCAGATTGATCAAATGAAGGCCGCTCTCATCCTGGCGCACGTCCCAGCGATGAGTGTGGCCGAAGAACCAAGCTTTGACCTGCCGGCGCGGGCGTAGAATCGCCAACAGTTCAGGGGCATCTTCCAGACCGGTTCCGGTGTTGCCGCCAACCATCATTGCAAACAATTCAGCGGCTTCTTCCAGGCCGCTTCCTGTTTTGTCGCCCACCAGCCAGGCCGGTTGATGATGAACCAGGATCAGGGCGGGTTTGTCGGCGTTGGCGTCCAGCGCGCCGGCCAGCCAGGCTCGTTGCGCTTCGCCCAGACGGCCGGGGGTGGTGCGGGTTTGGATTAACGAATCGAGCAGGAACCAATTCGCCTCCCGCGCGCGCACAATGGCGGCTTGGCGGCCCGGCAAACGCGGTTGGACAGTCTTCGAGGCCCGCAAAACCTGCCAGAAATTCCCGCGATCATCATGATTTCCCAGCCCCAGGTAAATGGGCAATCCCTCCTCGCGCAGGGGACGGAGCAAACCCAGCACGGCGGCGTAATCGGGTGTTGTGCCGCTATCGAACGCCAAATCCCCGTTGATGAACACCATCTCCGGCCGTTGCGGCCAGATAATGACTTCTTCCGCCACGACCCTCAAATTATGGGTCATGTTCACAGCGCGCACCATTTGTCCCGGGTTTGCGGCAATGTGAATGTCCGAGAGCAACGCCACGCTGTGTTCCTCCCCTGTGCCTCCGAGCAACGCCACGCCGTGTTCCTCCCTTTTGCCTCTGGGCAGCGCGCAACCCGGACCGAGGGCGAGCGCGGCGGCGGCCGCGAATGAACCGGTCAGGAATCGTCGTCGTGAAATAGGCGGCAGATAAACTGGCATGGCCGTGTCGTAATGCTATTTGGACGGGTTCGCCCCTTTGAAGTTCAGCCGGATCGAATAAAGGCACTTGCTGGCCGTGATGAACAGCGTCTTGTGGTCCCTGCCGCCAAAACTGACGTTGGCCGTCCACGGCTCCGCCACGTCAATGTGTTCCGTCCGCTTTCCCGTCTTGTCAAACACAGTGACGCCGTGGCCGGTGATATAGATGTTTCCCTTTTCGTCAATGGTCATGCCGTCGGAACCCTTGGCGCAGAACAGGGCCTTGTTCGCCAGGGAACCGTCCGGCTGGATGTCGTAGCGGTAGGTGCGGTCGGCCCCAATATCCGCCACAAAGAGCGTTTTGCCGTCGGGCGCGCCGGTGATGCCGTTGGGCTTGGTCAAATCGCTGGTGACGCGCGCCAGTTTTTTTCCGTCCGCCGAAAGATAATACACCTGCTCGCCGTCCAGCGCCATCGTTTGATGGTCCCACCACGTGCGCTTGTAGAATGGATCCGTGATGAACATCCCGCCGTTGGGCGCAACCCAGACATCGTTGGGGCCGTTGAGATATTTGCCCTGGTAATCCTTGATCAGCACCGTCACCTTCTTGTCGGGCGCGATGGACCAAAGCTCGTTTTTTTCATCCGCGCACGCGATCAGGTTGCCTTTGGCGTCCATGTACATTCCATTGGCGCGGCCCGAGGGTTGCAGGAAGGTGGAGAGCACGCCGTCCACGCTCCATTCCATGATCCGGTTGTTGTTCTGGTCGGTGAAGAAGACGTTGCCGGCGGCATCGCAAGTTGGACCTTCGGTGAACGAGAACTCGCTGGAAAGCTTTTCGAGCTTTGCGCCCGGCGCGATCACGCTCTGCGCGGAAGCGCAAACCATCGAAGCCGCAAAAGCCCCAACAACGGCTGCAACCACTTCAAAGAATGTATTCATGTTGCATGGATACCGCGTTTGTGGCGCCGGGTCAATGCGCGCCTCCTCCAAGAGCGGTTTGGTATGCGGCAAACACCTCCTCCGTAAAGCAAGCAATCAAGCCGGGTGATGTCCATTCGGGTCAGTTCGATTCGTTCTTCGATATTCATAATCTCTTCATTGACGCAGGGCCGTATTCCAACTCGATTTGACCGCGAACAAGCAAAGAACGCAAGATTGATAGATAGGTCTGAAAAACCCGCAACAGGTTCCTCGCTGGTTTCAGAGGAATAGAGTTTCATTAAAAGCCTTCTTTGGCACCAAATTGGAGCGGCCAGCCGGAGCGAAGGAGCGCAGCGCACGGCTGAAGTGCCTGGGATTCTGTACCCCCCCACCCCCCCGCTACAGTGCTACAAACGTTGATTATCAATGACTTAGGGTGCTACAAGGGTGCTACAATTTGGCTTATTTGTAGCACCTGTAGCACCCTGGCATCACACCCACCGCGTCCGCTCATGGCAACGGCGGCGTGGAGGCCAGAATCCAGGCGACACTTGCCGCGTTTCTATTCCACCGAAAACAGCGAGGAACCGGGAAACACCGAAAGCCTTCGGGGTTGATAATCAACGACTTAGCCCGCTACACGACCCGCTACAGACCTGCAACATGTAGCGGCTTTCCATTGTCTCAACGAGGAAATGGCTAAATTTGCCCACTTGTTTCATTCATCGGTTGGTTCAAGTCCCTGACTTCTGGGGTGGGCAACCGGAGTCGCTCCGGCTGGCGCGGGAAGTTGCGAACGCCCAAATCCATCAACATCAGCCATGAATTTGTCCGGGGAATATGCGCGACTTGTGCCATGAAAATGAAACGCCGCCTGCGAACGCGCCAAGAACTCCTTGCCTTGGAAGAACAGTATCCCTGCGTCCTGGGAAATCTTCTCAGTCTCGGCGCGGCCCATTTTCGTCAAACCAACCGGAGGAACGGCCAGCGGCCCTCCGGCAAGGGCAACGGCGCTTCTCATCGGCGCCCCCGTAAACCCGTGGCTGCCTGACTTGTTTAAAAAGCAGCGCGGATGGCGTGTGATGCGCCGTTATCGCTGGGCGAACACGCCTCCCAGGAAGCGGAAATATCTCCGCAAGAGTCAACTGTGGTCTCAAGATTTTACAGCCACGCCGTTTTGCAACATCGAGTTTTGGCTTGAACGTCTGCCAAAATTGGGTCATGCCGGATTAGATTGCGGCTTGATGCGGAGTCGGAGCAATGGCAGATTTGCGCCGAAAGAAAACGAAATTTATGACAATCATGGAAACAAATAATGTTATAAAGGGTCTTGTTGCTTATTTTGACATTTTGGGGTTTGGCCAGATGATTGACATTAAAAGCGACGAAGACTTCAAGCGAATTCGGATGATTATACGAAGGACACTGGTAAACTTTACACAGATTCAAAATGCCAGTATTGAGAAATCGCGGGGGGCGTTATTCCATAACACAATCGAGTCCTGCTCCTTCGCGGATTCAATCCTGCTTTGGTGTAAAATTGCACCAACAGAATTGGAAGGTTATTATTGGAATATCTTTTTTCAGCTTTGTGGGGATTTGATGAATCAATATTTTAACGACGGTCTTCCTTTGCGAGGAGCAATTTCACATGGCAAATTTTATATCGAAGATCACTGCTTTGCTGGGAAGCCAATTAAGGAGTGTTACAAATGGGGTAAACTAACGGAATGGGCCGGTTGCGTTGTCGTGCCCGAAGCCACGGAACACCTTGAAAAACTCTGGTCGGATCCGAAAGAATACGGAACGATCATGCAGCAGATTTGTCTGAGGTACGAAACGCCGCTCAAAAAGAATAGACCCGGGGTTAACCCTTTATTGGTGATCAAGTGGTCCTATTATGACCTTTGGCACCCACCTGACGACCCCTTTTCCAGAATTCCTGATGCTGTGCTGAAAAGCTTTACGCAGTATGGAAAAAAAATCCCTCCTGAGGCCGAACCGAAAAGGGCAAATACGGTCCAGTTTCTAACGTACGTCGCTGGCCTTTGCGCGAACTCAAACACATCCAGGGACAACTCTTTAACTTGATCGTATTTTTCAGAACAGGGATTCCTAGGATTGCTGCGTTATTGGATGGGGCGGCGCGTAAGCATAGCCGCTTTCCCTTATGAATGCGGACAAGCAGAATGTTGAGATGCTCGGAAGTGACCCGTTTTCGTTCTCGTCATACGTTTGCGGTGTTAGGCGGCAAAATCATGTCATCCTTTGTCCGTCTGCGTCTTGCGTCTCAGATATAATCTCAATAAGTGACCAAAGCACGGTAATGACTAATCCGATAATGGCCCAGCCGAGTACAATTGTGATAATCAACTTTGCGGCTCCTCTGCGATAGTGGCCAGCGTAGAAATTGTGAATGCCCAAGCATCCGAAAAAGAGGCCGAGTATGATATAAACCCCTCGGCTCTTGGTGGCTCGCACGACCAAGACTGGCGCAGGAGCTACGGACGGTGTCGTCTCAAGTAAATGCAAAATACCACTCAAAGGTCGCCACTGCTCGTCTCCCTCTTGGCAATGCATGGTCTTCATGGTGATGCTACCTGTGCTCCACATAGAACGGAGCTGACCAATCGTAAATGGTCCCTTTGCCTCTTCCTGTTCGAGAATATAGTATCCACCTTTGGCCTTTTCCTCGGCCTGGGCTATGTGTTCGAGGATATTGTAATCTATAGCCCTTTTTGCACCACATTCCCAACATGTGTCGAAATCATCATTTCCACAAGTTGCGTTGCATTTTTGGCATTTCCACATGGTTATCCTTTCGATGCGTGACTGCCGCCTTAAAATCAATATACAACAGGTTGTTCGTGTATTACATGCCTATCCGGTTGACTGACAAAAAATGAAAAAACGCAACATATAACGTATGGATAAAAATAATGACGATCAGGGAAAAATAGGCCATTTGTGATTGAGGATTTGCTCATCGTGAATCGGGTCGTTGCGGCTGCTGGAACGCTCGAGATGCGGGAATATGACTTTGTAATTTATGTGCGCAACGGAAGCGCAACCGCCGCCGAAATCCGCCAACACGCCTTGAATTATGGAGTTTCATCATCATCGGACCAAATATGAATGCCAACGACTTTATCGGCATCAAAAAACTGTGGGCCGGAAGGATCTTCAGGAAGGAAAATGATCTTGCCATCCCGCTCCTCATGGCGTTCAGCTTTCACCAGCACCCTGCGCCTGTCGGACAAAAAGACTTGGAATGTTTTCATGGGACACAACTAATGGTGGTATGAACGCAAAATGTCAAGCAACCGGAGAGGCATGGTGTATTACAATGAACTACATTCTTCGTTCACAGATTCGAGCTTCATCTGCGCCACAATACCTGTTGCGGTTGCGCTTCGTTAACCGCAATGTAAGCGCCCATAACCGATACTTGAGCGAAGCGGAATGATTCCAATGGCCCAAGCCTCCCCTGGTGGTGGCGGCATTGGCACCAGCGTTGCGAGGGCAGCCGGGGCGCAATCCTGGGGACAAGGACGACACGACCAGGCACTTGTCGGGGCGGAGCGTTCGCGTGTTGGCGTCCGGCTTGGCCTTGGAAATTAGCAAGCCGGATGACAACACGGGAATGCGCAACGGGGAAACCGGAATGGAGACTGAAAAAATTCGTAAAAATGGGGCTTGACAACCTTGATAAGCATGTTAATTTCACCAATGAAATGGCAGAAGAACATCAAAAGTTGACGAATGCGGCTGACATCGGCCTGAAATTGGTCGGCCACTCGAAATCAACGGAGTTTAGCGCCAATCGCGGGTTGGTGATCGAGCTTTTCCCGTTTATTTTCGAGGCGTCGCAAAGAATGAGCGCGCGTGCGATTAGCCGGTTTCTGCTGGAAGAACAGGGGGTCAAACTGAGTGCAGTTACCATCACGAAGGCGCTCAATGATCCGAAAAAGAGTTGGAATGCGTTTTTTGACACGATTGAACCTTCTGCCCGGGCCATTGCAAATTGGGGAAAAGGGGAAACTTTGGAATATCTGTTTAAAAGCAGGGGCAAATACGAGGACGGCGTTGACCGCTCCATCGGGAATCCGATTAGTCGGCTTGCGGCTAAGTGGCTGGTGAAAGGCGATGTCATTACGGCGGACAAGGTTCTTCGTGAGAAATGGTTTTGTATCAACATCGAAACCCGGCAAAAGGCAAAGCCTTACCTGGAAAGTCGGCTGGCCGTTTGGATGGAAAAGGTGAAAGCGAAATGAGCACTGATGACGGAAAGAAATTGGACCGGGTGATGAGGTTGCCAGAGATCGCGGGTGTCCTGGGCGTCTGTGTGCGGTCGGTTCGGCGGATGATTGATCGGGGCGAATTGCCGCCGTGTGTGCGGGTTGGCCGCGCGGTGGGGTTAATGCAGAGCGAAATCGAGGCGTATCTGACACGGATGCGCGAACAAAGGGGAAGTCTTCCCCACAGGAGCGAAACATGATTGCTTACACTTATCGGCCTAAACGCCGGCGAAATGGGAAGATTGTCTATGGCCGGCTATATCGTGCGCGTGTCCGGTTTCCGGGCGAGCACAAAACGATGGATATTCCGCTTGAAGTCACTGAGCAACGGTCGGCGGAACAAAAGCTTCAACAGATATTGAAAGAACATAGTCAAGAATCGGTCGGTTTGATTGCGCCACAGAGAATGCGGGAAGCGGCGGAAACACCGCTTGCGAAGCATTTCGAGGGTTTCGTCCAGGAGCTTAAGACCAGCGGCCGTGTGAAACGATACGTGCAAGGTGTTGAAAATTATGTGGGCACACTGATGAGGGATTGCACCTGGGAGCACTTCAAAGATGTAAGCGCGGAGTCGTTCCAGATGTAGCGGCAAAAGCAGAAGAAAGCGCCAAAGACCTTGAACGAATATCTCGTGGCCATGCGGGCATTTCTCAAGTGGGCAGAGCGTTTGGGTTTTATCGCGCGGAATCCGCTGGCGAAAGTTGACGTGCTGCGGGTTCAAGGTCGCCAAAAACGAGCGCGGCGGGCTTATACGGCAGAGGAGATTCAGCGCCTGCTGGCCGTCGCCGGTCGTCGGTTCCCGATTTATTTGCTGGCGGTGCTGACGGGCATTCGCAGAGGGGAAATCAAGAAACTGCGATGGGCTGACGTGGTGCTGGACGGCGACAACCCAAGAATCACCGTGTCGGCGGCGATCTCCAAGAATCATTACGAGGATGCTTTGCCGTTGCATCCTGACCTTCTGGCGGCATTGCGGGAGATCAAGCCGGCGTCGTGCAAGCTGGACGGATTGATTTTCAAGGGAATGTTCCCCGGTTACAAACAGTTTTATGTGGACTTGCAGGCGGCGGGGATTGACTGGAAAGATAAGGGTGACGGTCGGCTCGACTTCCACAGCTTCCGCGTCACGTATTGCACGCAGCTTGCACCGGGGACACCGAGCGAGCGCGTACGGATGGCACTTATGAGGCACCGGGACCCGAAACAGACGGCGAAGACATACACCGATGCAAGAATGTTGCCACTGAAAGAGGCGATTGAGAAACTGAGCTTCCACCGGGCGGAAGCCTCCGGGGCGGATGACACACAAATAGACACACAAACTCCGGTCGCGGCGGGTCATTTGGTGTCAAGCATTGTCACTTTGCCAGGGTTGGCGGAAAGTGGAAAAAACCCTGTGTTTACGGGGGTAAAGTCACCGTTTGTCGTTCCAAGTCACAATGGGTCAAAAGAGGGAAAATGGTCGGAGCGACAGGATTTGAACCTGCGACGTCTTGGTCCCAAACCAAGTGCTCTAGCCAGGCTGAGCTACGCTCCGATCACAGAGGACAGCATCATCGCACAATGTCGCTAGGATGCAAGCGCAACCGCACCGAGGCATTTTGCAGGGGCGCATCTTGACACTGCTACCGGCGGAGTGCGGCCGTCCCCGGCCGCAGCAAGCAACGGATTTTTCGAGTGCGCAGTAAAAGCACCACTGGGCCGTATTGTTCACGTTGCTGCGCCCGAGGACGGGCGCACTCCGGGGCTACTCTCCCGTCGGAAACCGGTAGCAGTGTCAAGATGCGCACATTTTGCAGAGGAACTTGCCAAAAATGATGGCGTGATTTATCGTACCACCATGACGTCAGCCGCGATCATTGAGGAAATCAAACAGTTGCCGCCTGCGGAACAGGCCGAAGTGATTCAATTCACTGTCGGGTTGGCTCACAGTCGTCAACTCACCGGCAAGGAATTGGGTGCGTTGGCGGATAAACTGGCCGCATCGGACGATCCCGCGGAAATTATCCGGTTGAAGTCGGCCATGACCCGGGGATTTTACGGCGAGTGATTCATGCCGAAAGTTCTCCGCCGCAATTTGCCTCGACAGTTGTATGCGCATTTGCTTGAACGCGTCCAGCAACGACACATATCGGGGAACAAACTTGCCTTGATGATTGAATGGCTGGACACCCAGCCGGAAGTCCCTGGAGCATTTTAAATAAAGACATAGCCGTGAAATGTCTCGTCGGCGAGACGCCGCCGAGTGCGACCGAGTCCGCCTCCGCGCTGCTGCGGCGCGATAAAACGGTCGCGCTCCCCGAGACTGAACAGAATACGGCCACATTTTTATTTAAAATGCTCCAGTCCTCTGGCGCTTTGGGCTGGGTGGCACGTCCACAACGACCACATGTTGGTCTGAAAATCGGGATGAAGATTACGATTAAGATTAGGAACCAGAACCCGCCACCCAATATGTGGGATGCGCCCATTGTCTAACTAAGGCAAATGCCCCGCCTTCCCGACAGGCTTGCTTTTCGACGGGGATTTGGCCGGCGCGGCTTGCCTGGCTTCAACTTGTTTTTTCAGGTCCTCGAGTTCTTTGCGCTGTTCGCGGTTGGCCTTTTCCAAGTCCAGCACTTCCTGGCGAAGATTCTTGAAGTCATCCACCGGTTTGCGCCCGGCTCGAAGATCGGCGACCGCCTTCTCCGCGGCGGCCTGTTGCGGGGCCGCCTTGGCCGCGTTGGCAAAGGTTTGCAACACGGCGATGGCCCCCGGATCGCCCAGCGTCCCAAGGGCCTTGATGGCCGCCACTTGAATCCTCTCTTTTTTGTGGTTGACATAACCGAGCAGAAATTGGCGCACGGCATCCTTCTTTTCCTCATTCCGCGCCAGATAAGCCAGAGCGTGAAGGCCGCTGGCAAAACCCCAGGTGCGGAAGTCCGCTTCGCGCTGGCGGAGCGTCTCCATCAGGGGCGCGATAAAGGCCGGGTCATCTTGTGATCGCATCGCGTCAATGGCGGCGACCGCCAACTGGTTGCGGTAGGACGCCGAGTTGAGAAACTTTATCAGGAGGCTTTTCACTTCCGGTTGCGCATACTTTGCCAGGGCAACAATATTGGCGCAAAGAATGGCCGGATTTTTTTCGTTCTCCAGGGTGTTGCGCGCGGAGGCATAAGCGGTGTCGCGGTAAAACCCATCAATGGCACGGGCGACCTGCAAGCGCACCCGGGCGTCCGGTTGATGGGTCGAAGCCAGCAAGGCCTCGAGCGCGTCGTCCGTGTGGATCGAGCGCAGCGCCTGGGCGGCTTCGACGCGCACGCCGTAAAAGGGATCGTTGTTGATCGCTTCCTTGAGTTTCAGCACCGTTCCCTGATCCCTTTTGTCCGCCAAGTGTTCGATGGCGAGCAATCGTCCCATTACATCCTCCCGGTCGGCCAACTGCGAGTAGAGCATGTCGTCCGGCAGGTTCAGGGTCGTCTTGGCCAACAAGGTGTAGTCTGGGTCGAGACGAACGATCCGGGGAGCGGACTCGAGTGGAAAATAGAAATCGGCCTCTTTTTCCTTCACCAGAATGAGGCGGTCCACTGTCCCGAATTTGCCCTTGAAGCGGATGGTCAGCGGGAAGTTGAAGAGGAGGACGTTTTGGCCGATGTTTTGCGCCTGCCGCAGGGAAACCTTTGCCAGCCTGGTCTTTTCGTCCCAGTTGTAACTGGCTTCCAGCTCCGGATGGTGGGCGTGATAGAGCCATTGATCGAAGAATTGGTCATAAGAACGGCCGGAAAGCTCCTCAATGACCTTGCGCAAGTCCTCGGTCACGACGTTGCCGTATTGGTGGCGTTCCAGGTAAGTCTTGATGCAGCGGCGGTAAAGGTCCTGGCCCAATTCCGAGCGGAGCATGTGGAGCACCCAGCTACCTTTGGGATAGGAAAGATAAGAAAACATCCCCCACGGATCGCCATAGGTGCGCCGGACCACGGCGTTGGTATCGTCCTGCATTCCCGTAATCCGCCGGGCGTCCTGATAAAGGCCATACAGCATCGAGTCATGGCCGTTTTTGTGCCCGTCATAGAGCAGCGCATAATAGGTGGCGAAACCCTCATTGAGCCAAATATCGCTCCAGTCGTCGCAAGTGACCAGGTCGCCGAACCATTGGTGGGCCATTTCGTGCGAAACCAGGCCGTCGCTGTCAATTATATTTTCAGTGGCCGCCGTGAACATCGTCTCATCCGTGAGCAGCGTCGCGCTGGTGTTTTCCATCCCGCCCGCCACGAAATCATTGAGGCAAATCTGATCATACTTCGCCCAGGGGAACGGGACCCCGGTCTCCGCCTCGAAAAAGCCCATGATGTCCTGGGTGTCGCGAAAAAACGCCGCCGCTTCGTTGAAATCCGAGGGCGGCGTCAGGAAAGCCAGCGGGACATTGTTGTGCTTGTCCTCCAGCTTTTTGAAATAGCCGGCCGCGACCGCAATCAGATAGTTGGCGTGCGGCTGTTCCTGCGACCAATGAAACGCCGTCAGTCCGGTGGCCGGGTCCTTTTCTTCAGAAACCAGCCTGCCGTTGGAGACCGCGGTCATTCCCGCCGGCACGCGGCACGTGACTTCGGAGGTGAATTTTGCGTTTGGTGAATCAAAACATGGGTACCAATGGCGCGCTTCAATGGGTTCGCCATGTGAAAACAGTTCCGTGTCGCCCTCCTTGTAGCCCATCTCCGGTGTGCGAAAGTAAATCCCCTTGGAGGGCTGGGCATGATAGGCGATGGTCACACCGGCTTCCTTGTCCACTGGAACGGGCGTGACGAAGGTGATGATGAGTTTATCCGTGGTTGACTGCCAGCCTTGGATTTCCACGGTGGAGGCGACGGAAAGAATGGTGAGGTCCACAGCGTCGAGGCTCAGTTCCGGGACCGGCTTGCCATTGGGTTTGAATTGAAAAGTCTCTTTGCCCTCGAAGGTGCGCTGCTTGAAATCCGGCGTGAGGTCGAGCGCCAAATGGCTGACTTTCACCTCGCGGTCGGGCGGATATTTGTGGTCAGCGCCAGCCTCGATGGGCGCAAAGAAACTGGCCGTTTTGACGCATTCAATATCCGTGCCAGCCGCGGCGCCGTGGGCAGGCGCGGTGAGCACAGAGACAGCAACAAGGCAGAGAAAATGGCGAAAAGGATTCTTCATATCGCAGCAGCATAGACATGGGGCGGCAAATGAGCAATCAATTCACAATGACAGTTCCAACGACCGCGACTTGGGTATGTTTGGCCGTTTATTTCTCCAGTCACTTTGGCGGCGGGCCGGCCAGTTGCCGCAGGACATAGGGCAGAATCCCGCCGTGCTGGTAATAATCAATTTCAATGGGCGTATCAATGCGGCAGGCCACCGGGATGTTTTCAACCCGCCCGCCGGCCCGCGTGATGCGCAGGGTCAAATCCTGCCGCGGCTTGAGCTGATCGCTTAGCCCAAGCACGTCGTAGGTTTCAGTCCCGTCCAGCTTGAGCGTTTGCGCCGACACGCCTTCCTTGAATTGCAAGGGCAACACGCCCATGCCCACCAAGTTCGACCTGTGAATGCGTTCAAAACTCTGCGCGACCACGACTCTCACCCCCAGCAACCGTGTCCCCTTGGCCGCCCAGTCGCGCGAACTGCCCGTGCCGTATTCAGTTCCGGCCAGGACGATGAGAGGCGCGCCTTGGCCGGCATATTTCATGGCCGCGTCGAAAATGCTCATCATTTCGCCGCCGGGTTGAAATGTCGTCACGCCTCCCTCGACGCCCGGCGCCATGAGGTTCTTGATGCGCACGTTGGCAAAAGTGCCGCGGGTCATGACGCGGTCGTTGCCCCGGCGCGAACCGTAGCTGTTGAAATCCGCGAAATTGACGCCGTGCTCGATGAGATAATTCCCCGCCGGCGAAGTTTTTTTGATGCTGCCGGCCGGTGAAATATGGTCCGTGGTCACGCTGTCGCCAAAAATGCCCAGCGGCCGGGCCGCCTGGATGTCGGCGATGTGTCCGGGCTGAAGGCTGAAGTTTTCAAAGAAGGGCGGCGGCTGGATGTACGTGCTCTGTTCGTCCCATTGATACACCTGGCCGGCGGCGGCGGGAATTTCATTCCACTTCGGATTTTGCGCGGCAAAATCACGGTAGAGCCGGCGGAACACCTCCGGTTTGAGGGCGGCATGCATGGCGTCGCGCACCTCGCGCTGGCCGGGCCAAATATCCCTCAACCAGACGTCCCGGCCGCCCGTTCCCCTGCCGATGGGTTCGGTTGTCAAGTCTATTGTCACGCGTCCGGCCAGGGCGAAGGCCACCACCAGCGGCGGGGACATGAGAAAATTCGCCTTGATGCTCTGGTGGATGCGCGCTTCAAAATTGCGGTTGCCGGAAAGCACCGCCGCCGCAATCACGTCGTTCTTCGTCACCGCCTCTTCGACCGGCGCGGCCAGCGGGCCGGAGTTGCCGATGCAGGTCGTGCAGCCGTAGCCGACGAGGTTGAAACCGAGTTGGTCCAGAAAGGGTTGCAGGCCGGTTTTGTTCAAATAATCGCTCACCACCCGCGAGCCTGGGGCGAGGGAAGATTTGACCATCGGCTTGGGCTTGAGTCCTTTCTCGACCGCCTTCTTCGCCAGCAAACCGGCCGCCAGCATGACCGAGGGGTTGCTGGTGTTGGTGCAACTGGTGATGGCGGCAATCAACACATCGCCATGACGCAACTGCCCGCGCGGCGATGCGGCCAGGGCCGGCGCCAAATCCGGCGTCGGGCGGTTGTTGGCCATTTCCGATTCCGTCAATGGATTTGTGTTCTGCTCCAACGAGCGCCGGGGCGAAACCGGTTCCTGGCTCCCACCGCCCGCGAGCGTTGACCCGCCTTCCAAAACCGGGAAAACGCGCTGCAATTCGTCCGCTGCTTTGCCGAATCCGTTTTCCGCCACGGGCCGGCCCAATGCCTTGATGAATTCCTCCTTGAGTTTGCCCAACTCTATCCTGTCCTGCGGCCGTTTTGGCCCGGCCACGCTCGGCCTGACTCCGGCCAGGTCCAATTCAAGGTCCGATGAGTAGGCGATGTCGCCCTTCTTGGGGATTCCGAAAAGGCCCTGGGCGCGAAAATAGTTTTCATAGACATTGCAATGCTCCTCGCTGCGGCCCGTCTTGCGCAAATAATCAACGCACTCCTCGTCGATCGGGAAGAAGCCCATGGTCGCGCCATATTCGGGGGCCATGTTGGCGATGGTGGCGCGGTCCACCACCGCCAGGGCCGCCGCGCCGGGGCCATAAAACTCGACAAATTTGCCGACCACCTTCGCCTGGCGCAACAGTTCCGTTACCGTCAAAGCCAGATCGGTCGCGGTCACCCCTTCCTGGAGCGCGCCGGTCAAATGCACGCCGACGACGTCCGGCGTCAAAAAATAAACCGGCTGCCCCAACATGCCGGCCTCCGCTTCGATGCCTCCCACACCCCAGCCGACAATGCCCAGGCCGTTAATCATCGTGGTGTGGGAATCGGTCCCGACCAGCGTGTCCGGATAGAAGAGGGACCGGCCATTGGCGCCGGCCGGCTGCGAGAGAACGCCCCCGGCCAAATACTCCAAATTAACTTGATGAACAATGCCAATGCCGGGCGGCACAACCTTGAAAGTGTCAAAGGCCTGCATGCCCCACTTGAGAAACTGATAACGCTCCCGATTGCGTTGAAACTCCAGGGCCAGATTCCGCGCCAGCGCATCCGCCGTCCCCGCAAAATCCACCTGCACCGAATGGTCCACGACCAAATCCACCGGCACCAGCGGCTCGATCAATTTGGGATTCAGGCCCAACTTCACCATGGCCGAGCGCATGGCCGCCAAATCCACCAGGAGCGGCACTCCCGTAAAATCCTGCAACACAATGCGGGCGACGATGAATGGGATTTCCTGCGTGCGCGCCGCTTTGGGCTGCCACCGGGCCAATTCCCGGACATTGGTTGCAGAAACCTTTTTGCCATCGCAATTGCGCAAGACCGATTCGAGGACCAGGCGGATGGAAACCGGCAGGCGGGAAATCGCGCCCACGCCGGCTTTTTCCAAGGCGGGCAGCGAATAAAAGCCGCCCTTCTTCCCCTGTCCGGTGTCAAATTCCTTCAACGAATCAAAAAGGTTGTGCAACGTGTTCATAATGGGGCCGCCCGCCCGCCGTTGCAGGCCGGCCAGGGAAAATGCGGTTTGCCGGCGATAGTGTCAAGAGCGGCACTAATTCCACCTCTTTTCCTAATCTTAATCTTAATCGTAATCTTAATCTTTGGGGATTGGGAGTAAAAGCGGCGGAGGGCCGCCGCAGTCCAAGACGCTGGCGCGTTCTCTGACGACTCGCGAACGGAGCGAAGCGTTTTGGAGTGCGCCAGTCCTCTGCGCTTTGGGATTGGTGGCAAGTTCACAACGACCACATGTTGGTTTGAAAATCGGGATGAAGATTAAGATTAAGATTACGATTAGGATTAGGAGCCCGAACCTGCCACCCAAAAAGCGGGATGCGCCCTCGAGCTCAACGACCGGACCTTGATTTTTTTTGCCTTCAGCATTTGGCCTTTAGCCTCCGGCCTTTCCCCTTTAGGATTCCATCGTGCCGGAAAAACAACGCGCCATGCTTATCTGCCTGCTGCTTGCCCTGATCACGCTGGCGTTGTATTGGCCGGCGACCCATTTCGATTTCATCAATTACGATGACCCGGATTACATCATTTATAATCCCCCCATCCAGCACGGCATCACCGGCGCCGCATTGGTCTGGGCCTTCACAACCAGTCATGCGAGCAATTGGCATCCTCTGACCTGGGTCTCGCATACGGTGGATTGCGCCCTTTACGGCCTCAACCCGGGCGGCCATCACCTGACCAATCTCCTGTTCCACACCGCCAATGTCGTCCTGCTCTTTTTGGTCTTGTGCCAATGGACCGGCGCCCCATGGCGCAGCGCGCTGGTGGCCGCCCTCTTTGCGTGGCATCCGCTGCACGTCGAATCCGTCGCCTGGGTGTCGGAACGCAAGGATGTCCTGAGCGCCTTTTTCTGGCTGCTGACCCTGGCGGCCTATGGGCGCTACGCGAAGGGGCGCAAGGTCTATTACTTCCTGGCGCTGTTCTTCTTTGCTTTGGGGCTGTTGTCCAAACCGATGGTCGTGACGCTCCCCTTCGTGCTGCTTTTGTTGGATTTCTGGCCGCTCAAGCGAACGGCGGCGCCGGGATTGTTCCTGGAGAAAATACCATTTTTCGCCCTGGCGGCGCTGGAGTGCGTCGCAACTTTGTGGGCGCAAAGGGAAGCCAATTCGGTGGTCAGTTTTGGCATCCTCCCCTTTTCCGCGCGCCTCGCCAACGCGCTGGTCAGTTGCGTCCTTTATCTCTGGAAGATGCTCTGGCCCGTGGACCTTGCGCTGCCGTATCCTTATTCCCGCGTATGGACATTCTGGCCGGCGGCCGGCGCGGGCTGCTTGTTGCTGCTCATTTCCGCGGGCGCAATTTTGCGGGCGCGCCGGCAACCGTATCTCATTGTCGGCTGGCTTTGGTTTTTGGGAACGCTGACGCCGGTGATTGGCCTGGCGCAGGTCGGCATTCAACCCATGGCGGACCGTTACAGCTACGTGCCGTTGATCGGGGTTTTTATCATGGCGGCCTGGGCCATTCCCGGCGCCTGGACACGTTGGCCGCGGCCGGGACTGGTCTTGGGCGCGGTGGCGGCAGGGGCGCTGGGGTTTCTGCTGGCGGGCGCGGAAACGCAATTGCAATACTGGCGCAACAGCGTGGCGCTCTTCAGCCATACCGTGGCCGTGACGCGCAACAATATTCTGGCCGAGTATAATCTGGCCGAAGCGCTGGCGCGGCAGGGCGATGAGGCGGAGGCCGTCGTTCATTATCAAAGGGTGCTGGCCATTGCACCCAACCGGGTGGAGGCGCATTACAATTCCCAAACGCAGGCGCATTACAATCTGGGGCTGATTTTCCGGGCGCGCCAACAATGGGCGGAAGCGGAAGCGCAATTTCGCGCCTGCCTGCGGGCTGATCCCAACCTGGCCCGCGCCCGGCACAATCTGGACGCGGTGCTGAGGGAAATGTCCAATGACAAAGCGCGAATGAGGAAATAATGCCCAAATGAAGGTTCAAGACTGACAATTTTAGAATTCCGAATGGCCATTGACAGGATTACAAATTAAAGTATTTTAGAAGCATGAAAACGACAATTGATATTCCTGATGGAACCATGGAGGAGGCCATGAAATTCACCGGCGCGAAAACCAAACGCGAAGCCGTGGTGACCGCCGTGGAACGGTTCAACCGTCTCAAACGTTTGGAAAAGTTGAACGCCCGGGTGCGCGGACGGTTCCGTGACTTCATGACACAGGCCGACCTGAAGGCGCTGCGCGCCGCCGACATGCCAAAGGCCGGATGAAGCTGGTTGACACATCCGGTTGGGTGGAATACTTCCGCGAAGGCGAGTCCGCAACAGGCGACAGCGTTGAGGCGCTGGTTTTAGGCGGAGAGGCGGCTTGGTGCGACATCACCTTGGTGGAATTGTGGCATGGCGTGCGCGGCGCGAAAGAAAAGCGCGACCTGGCCGAAATGGAAAACGAAATCGAACGCATCCCGGTGGACGCAGCGGTCTGGAGGCTGGCTTCCAAGCTGGCGCTTCGCTGCCGGGAAAAAGGAATCAACGTTCCCATTAGTGACATTATTACTGCGGCGTGCGCTGTAACTCATGGGCTGGAATTGGAACATTGCGACAAACACTTCAACGACCTCCTCCCGCTGGCAAAATCATTATGAACCTGGCCGCCATCTTGTCCGCCGAAGCTCCGCTTGGCGGAGCGACGGCGGAAGCCTCTCGCCTCGGACCCCGAAAACTTTCGGGGCAGCCTTTCCCCCCATCCACCCATCTTGCCAGCCGCCCATAATTATGCTGCAACCACACCATCGGAATGCTGATCGAGATGAACAATGAGCAATTTCCGAGGACCCTTCCTCGGAGTTGGTTCTGAATCCGGAACGGTCCGCTGCTATTTTGCCGTCGGCGGCGCTTCCAATTTCTTCTTCGCCTCGTCAGGGATGTCCATTTTCGTCGTGCCGACTTGCTGAATCTCCGTCGTTCGCGTGAAATCCAACACGGTATCGTTGCCGTCGAAGGAAACCGTTCCCGTCAGATGCGTCTGATATTTGACCAGCGCGCCGTTCTTGACCCAAAACTTGGCCGATCCCTTGGCGCCTTTCGGGCCTGGCATGTCAGGATTCGCCTTGGCGTCGGAGCGGCGCGGGCCGAAGGTCAGCAGATCCGTCGCAGCTTCCGCGCCCAGGTCGCCACCCACCGCGCCCCCGTCGAGGGCCTTCCACTGCTTTACACCCTTGAGAATGATTCCCGCCTCGTCGCCGGGTGTGCCGTTACGCGCCAAATTCAGCGCAAACGTGTCCGGGCTGAAACCGTCGCCTGCAACGGCCAACTGCCAGCCTTCGTCCCCTTTGAACGCCACCTTGCCGCCCTTCAAAATCACCTCGGCGGTGTTGTCGCCAAATTCCGTGCGGAATTTGGCAAACCCGGCGCTGTCCGTCTGGCCTTTGATGGGCGGGGGTGTGAAGGGCGCATCCGGGGGCGTCACCGTCGTGACCGTCCAACTGTAATTCGTGGCGGTTTTGAGCTTTGCGATGGCATCGGAAACCTGGTTGGCGGGCGCCGCATGGGCGGCCCAAACAACGCCGGCGGCGAACATTCCAACAATGATGGAGGCGATCTTATTTTTCATATTCAAGAAAAGCGGATTGTGTCTTTTATGGAAAAAGCATGCCCCGGCGCCGCGTTTTGGCAAGCAGGGACTTCGTGCCCAACGCAGAGTCGTTTTAAGATTCTTTCAAAAATATGTTGACTAATATGAGAAGGTCAAGTCCCTGTATTTAAAAGTGGGAACCGTGACAAAAATCCAGACCAGCCGGAAGACAGCCGGACGCGCCGGCAAGGGGGCGGAATGAAAACGTCCGCCATGCCGCGCCGCGCCTTTCTCCAAACCGCCGCCCTGGCCACGACCGCTTTGGCGGCCGGCGCAGGTCACGCGTTTGCCGAAAGTTCGTCCCGGCCCATCGGCTGTTTCAACCGGCCTTGGATGCAAAAGTTCAATACGCAGAGGCAGCCGCCGGACACGCCACAGCCGGCCAACTGGGGTTTCGATATCGCGCTCAAAGGGATCAAGGAGGCGGGTTATAAAATGGCGGGCTTGCTCACTCCCATGCCGGAGGAGCCGTTCACCGGCTCGCAGGCGACGGACGAGTACTTGACAAACTTGAAAAAGAGAATCGCCGGCGCCGGCCTGGCCGCGAACACAAGCTCATTGCAGGTCAAGGCCGGGTTGCCGCTGGAAGAAGCGATCCGGGATGTGCGCCGGCAAATCGATCATGCGCAATTTCTCAATCTGGAATGGCTGCTGACTTTTGGCGTTGATAAAGAAGAGCACTACGAAAAGTATTACAAGATGATGGCCGACGCGGCGGATTACGCGGAGCAGGCGAAAATGAAACTGGTCTTAAAACCCCACGGCGGCGGCAGCGGAGCGTCGGAGGAAATCCGGCGCTGCCTGGGGCGGGTCCATCGTCCCAATTTCAAAGTGTGGTACGACGCGGGCAACATCCTCTATTACACCGGCAAAGACCCGGTGGAGGAACTCAAGCCCATCGTCCAACACGTCACCGGCTTTTGCGCCAAGGATTGCACCGGCGAAAAAGGCGGGGTGATGATCCCATTCGGCGCGGGCAAGGTGGATTTTATCGCGGTGTTCAAGGAATTGAAAAAAGCGGGATTCAACGGCCCGACCTTTGTGGAGTGCGCCGGAGGGCGGACCTTTGCCGAAGTGACGGACAGCGCGCGGGCCAACCGGCTGTTCCTGGAAAGAGTGTTCGCGGCGATTTAGCCAGGTTTGGGGGCGAGGATCAGTTCGCAGCCTTCCCGGGCGGCTTCGATCATGAGACTGGAGCGGCGGCGCGCCGCCATTTGGCGCGCCCGCGCCACCATGCGGGAAATCTGTTCGTCCGTGTGGTCCGGATCATGGTGAAAAAGGAAAAGGCGCCTGACGTTGGCGTGCAAAGCGAAGGCGACGCAATCCTCCACACAACTATGCCCCCAGCCGATGTGCTTTTCGTATTCGGCGGCGTCATACTGCGAATCCATGATCAACACGTCGGAATCGCGGATGAAATCAACCAGATCGCGGTCTTCCGGCGGCGTGGTTTCTCTTTCCTGGTGCGGGACGAACTGCGTCTCGCTGTTCCAACGGTGGCGCAGCCGCTGGTACAACTCAATATCCGGCAAATAAGAAATCGAGCCGCCCGGGGTCGAGAGCCGGTATCCGGTGCAACTGCCGGGATGATTCAGGAAATGGGCGCGCACGGGCACTTGGTTCACGTTGAAGTTCATGTCGCGGAGTTCCCGGATGGCAATATGGCCCGGCATTTGGTGCATGCTGATGGGGAAATAGGGGCTTTCCATTTGATCCGAAAGAGTGTTTTGCAGGCCCTGGCTGGCGCCTTCAAAGCCATAAATGGTCACGTCGTTTTTTGGATTGTAGGCCGGAAGAAAAAAGGGAAAGCCCTGGATGTGGTCCCAGTGAGTATGGGTGATGAGCAGATTCAAGTGCATGGGCTGTTCTCTGAATTCCTCGACCAGGGCCAGCCCCAGCGGTCGCAGTCCGGAGCCGGCGTCCAAAACAATAATATCCGAGCCGACACGCACTTCAACGCAGGAAGTGTTGCCGCCGTAGAAAACGGTTTCGGGGCCGGGACTGGGAATGGACCCGCGCACCCCCCAGAATCTAAGCCGGACGCCCCCGACGCTCTGGCCGTCCCTGGCGGCGGCATGGTCCGATTGCCCCCGGCCTGGAGGAGTGCCGAAGCGCGCCAGAAACTTGTCAAGGGCATGTAAAGAAACCGGTTTCACCATATATTCATCGGCGCCTGCTTCCAAAGCATTAATTTTATCGGTGGCGTGTCCACTGCCAGTGGCAATAATAATCGGAGAGCCGGGCTGAGTGTCTTTGTGGTTCCGGATGTCGCGGCAAAACTGGAAACCGTTGCAACGCGGTGTCAGCAAGTCACATAGGACGATTTCGGGCTTGAGTTGCAGGGCCAGTTCCAGCCCGCGCTGGCTGTCTTGGGCGTCCAGAAGAGACCAGCCGCGCTCCTCCAGCCACGGCGCTAACTGGCTGCGAAAAGCGGGATCATTATCAATGACCAAAACCTTCTTCATGCTGGCGGGTGTTATTGTACTCGTTTCCCCGCAAAAAGACAAGGTTTTGGCTCACAATATCGCCGACAACGGCAAAGAGGCCGGGAACCCCGGCCGGATTGGCCGGCCAGGCCCGCGGCCCTGACTATTGATTCTCCATTTGCTTTCGCAAACTTGCGCCCCGCCCCCGCGCCGTTGAAAGATTAAAAGGTTGGCTTGACCGGATGGGCAATAACCTGAGAGATTGGGGTGTGGCGGCGGTTTTGCCCGCCGGTTAAAGTATCTATGAACAAGATTCGATTCAGCTTTTTTGCGGCAGGCGCGGCTTTGGCCCTGGCGGCCGGCGGCCTCCACGCGCAGACGTCCATCCAAAGGCTCACGTTCTCCCTGATCGGAGAATATCAAACAAACATTTTTTCCACCAACTCGGATAATCCGCCGTTGACCAACGAAGATTCGAAGATTCGCACCGTCCTCGTCGGCACCGGCAATGTTATCAAGGCGCTGGCGGTGGATTTGGAGGGGACAAACTATACAAACTGGACCGGGGGAAGCTTGGTTCGCGAAGTCAATTTGACCAATGGAAACGAGGGGATATTTCTGCGCGTCAACGGCAATCAAACCAATGTTTCGAGCTTTTTTGACGGGAGTTATTCCAACGATTTCACGGCCGGGCTGTCGAACGCATTTCCCGCGTTGACCAATAATATCAGCGGATTGACCAACGATATCTACGGATCGTCCAATAATCCCATCCCCCAAGTTGAGCTCGTTCGCGGTTGGCGCCGCATGACCAATCCCACCAACACCACGACCAATTTTGTCGCGACGGCGGGCCTTTATTTTATCTCGCTCAACACAACCAATCTCAAATTCAACCTGGTGGGAGTCGGCGATGGCGTCGCCAGCGATGTTGCCGGCGACATCGGCGGCACGCTCTACGAGCGCACCAACATTCACTCAGAATATCTGGGAACAGCCGGAACTTTTTATCTCAACGTCGAGACCAACATTTATGGCGCCGGAACCAACCCTCCCATGTATTTTACCGGACCGATGCATGGAACTATTAACATCGGCCTGCCTTGGTTTTCCTCAATTCCAGGGCCTTGAGACCGAACACCAGCGGGAAAATTGGCTGTTCGACATGGATTCGAACCATGTAACTGCGTCGTTTCATCGTTATTCATAGTTGCCTCTCGTTGCACTTTCGTGCGGATAAGTGCTTGTATTGATACGACATTTTCCCTAGTATTGCAAGCGTTCTGTTGCATCTTTGGGCAATAATTGGCAGAAAAAAGTGTGTCACCGCGTGTCGCTGTGTCGTGATTGTGTCGCAATCGAATCCGGCCTCTTTCTGTGTCGGATTGTGTCGGCTGGTGATTGGGCTTGGCTGACCAATTCAAACGCACCTATTGCCCGAATACGCGCAAAGGCACCCTATCAGAATTGCGACGGGCAAGAATGGTGGATTGACAGTTTTTTGCAATGGTGAGCAAAATTGAAAGCAGGGTGAAAGCTTTTGAGATGTAAGCAGCCCTACAAATCATGATGAACCAGTCAAAAAGATGGTCGGCGTTTCTGATGCTCGCCGTGGCGTGTTCCGCTATTCTGTTCGGTTGTGCGTCAGGAACGGTTTTGAGATGGACTGGGCAGTCAGAATTTGAGGGAAAAGGAGGAGCCGTGCAAACCATAGACGGCATTGACTTTTATAATGCTGGTGAGCCAGCCGGCCGATACAGGGTTTTGAGTATTGTCCAAGGTTCGTATTATCGCGGCGGCGACATTCTACTGAGCGCGTTGAGCCACCAGAAAGCGATCAACAAACTTGTGAAGGAGGCAAAGGCAGAGGGAGCCGATGCTATCGTGGTGATTTCAACGCAGTATCAAGTTTTAGGCAGTTCAACCGTTGGCGGCGGGACTGTAACAGCACAGGGGACGATGAATTATTCGAGTGGCACAATGATTCATGGAGTGCAGAGCGGCTCCGTAGCGTTGGTCAAATATATTGATGTGAAGCGTTGAACCCGAGCGCGCAACGAAAACGACGGGAGCGAAAGCCGCCGGGAGGCCAGCCGAAAGAACGCCGCCCCTCGCGGCGGCTGAGAGCGAGTGATGCACCTTCTGACTTCTCAACGCCCGCAATAGCGGAAAACAAAAACTGACACCCTAAAAGCCGTCTTTCCTCCCGGCCTAATTTTTCTGGTGGTGATGGCGGGGGATTCCATGTTGCGGCGGGGTGTGGGGCGCAAGCTGGAAGCCCGCGACTTCACGACCAGACTGATTTCAGGGGCGGAATGAGTGCGGCGGTTTTGCGGAGCAAGCGAGCGGCAAGGGGGGAGAGCGCAGCCGGAGCAAAAGCCGCCGCTCTCAGGACGCGGGTAAAACCTGCTCTCGACGATAAGCGCAGGTGTTTCTCGTTTTCATGCAGGGGCCTTTTTATAGAAAAATAATCCCGATAAAGTCTTGATTTTAGGTGCTGGCGGCGACATCTTCGGTGCTGAAATCATGCACACTTGGCTGAAATCCATCGGGTCGGCTCAACAGCCGATAACCGATCGCTACACGGACCTGTCCGTCGGTTTTCGGAAAAAATCCACGCCCGGAATCCGTAAAGGTGATCATCTCTTTCTCTATGCGCCAGGAGGCAGCAAGCGCATTTTTGCTCTGGCAGAGGCGACTGACAATCCAGAGCGCGACATCAAATACAATCCCGAAATTGAGGGAAGCTGTCGGTGGAAACTGAGTGTTCGATATTTGATTAATCTACCGGTAGTTGATGGCGTTCACCTTGATGAGGTTAGAGGCAAGCGACACCTGGCGGGCTCAATCCGGCAGCAATCCCATATTAACCTGCGTCCAGAAGAAAGCCAATCAGCACGCAAACTGCTAGAAAGCCAATCAGCATACAGGAAGAATACAAAGAACATGAGCGGAACACCGCTGGCAATCAGAGTTCTCCCTGTGAGTCGAGAGGATCCAGAGATTGACTCGTATCCCGACGTGGGGGCGTTGCAGCAAGGCTTCTTTCTTGAGAAGTTCCGAAATCGGGCGCGAGACGGGAGATTCCATTACAAAACTAAAGGTTTGCAAACGGAGCCGGGAACATTGGTGTTATTCCAATTTGAACGCGAGATTATTGCCAGCGCAATCTTCGTGAAAGGTCTGAGGCAGTCGATAAAGGAAGGCGGCACCCTTTACAAGGGTGTCTTGTATTTTGATGTAGATTCGATTCGAGTCTTCGATCCTGTCCCTTGGGAAACAGTCCGCCGCATCTGGCCAAATGCAAAAAGCCCAAGTCATGTAAAGTATGATTTGGAACCCAGTCGATATACAGAATTTGAAAGGGAGTTGCACAACATCAGGCCCATTGACGAGTCCACGCTTTCTGCCGATGAACTGCATGATGAATTGACACAACGGAGAGAACGAGTCATTCAGGCTTTTGCTCGTGACTCGAAAATGGTTCGTGAGATTAAGGAGCTTTATGAAAATCGGTGTCAGGTTTGTGGTGAGCGCCTTGAAATCCAGCCGGGTGAATTCTATGCCGAAGCTCACCACCTGCAACCACTCGGCGGAGAGCACAAAGGCCCGGACGTGAAGGACAACATTTTGTGTCTTTGCCCGAATCACCATGTGCTATTTGACTACTTCGCGATCTCGCTCGACCCGGCCAAACTCCGGTTGAACAAACACAATCTCCGAAAATCGTTCGTTGACTATCACAACGCACACTTCGGTAAATTGTCCTCTCAGCAGCGATTGCATTAGCAGTTATGGCTGATTCAATCCCAATTTATCGGTTCTTGAATGCTGATGGGGCGTTGAAAACGCTCATAGATGGGCGATTCCGGGTTGGGCAGTTGTCACAATTCAATGATCCATTCGAGTGGCGACTTGGTTTCACCGGTATAACGACCCCCGAAGAACAATGGGTAGCGGATAAAATTCAGAGCGAGCATCGGCCTTGGGTAGAAAGCTGGATGGGGGTTTTGTGCTTTACCGGTGACGCCTCTAATCTTGCGCTCTGGTCGCTATATGCCGATAACCACAAAGGCGCTGCTTTTGAAGTGAAGTATCCTTGGAAGCCTGATGGTATTGTGAAAATGGCTTATTCAAAGGATCGTCCTGTTCTGGATTTTAACGAGCTACGTAAACTTGGAAATGACAATGAAAGGGACGAATACTTAAAGTCAGTGATTTGCCGTTTGTCAAATCAGAAGCCTGTTGGCTTTTCTTTTGAGCAGGAGCATCGGTTGCAAATTGATCTCCAGGACACTGTTCATTGTCGATTGCTTAATGGGCACTATTACTGGAAGCCACCCGACGGTTCTTTCAAACGAGTGGTCCTTGGATTTCAGTCACCTTTGGAGGAAACAACTGTAAGGAAGCTACTGAACATGAACGGATATGCGGACACGGATGTCGTGAGGGCTAAATTGTGTCAGGAGGCTTATTCGGTTATCATTTAGATTCGCTTGGAGGGTTCCAAGGAGGAGCCTCTTGTTAGGTTGTCAGCTTTAGCCGTCCGCTGTCGCGGATGAGGAAAAGTCAGACGGGGCTTTTACTCGCTCTCAGCCGCCGCGAGGGGCGGCCTTCTTGTTTCCCATGAGGCCAGTCCAGAGCAGCCAGCTTTGGCGGTATCCAACCGGCGCACGGTTGGGCGGGATTCGTAAGGGCGGCATGTGAATGTGGGCCAGGGCGGAGCGGCGCGCCAGCGCCGCCCGCCCTGGCCCTTATTTATCTAAAGAGTAACAGCGGCATTGAGTAGTTGACTCTTACAGAGGGAAAAGTGAAGAAAAGATGGTGCGAAATGACGGTTGCGCTGCTGCGCGCACGAGCACCTGACCCGCCGGAAGAATAATTACCGTACGGCCCAACAAAAACGGCGCGGTAATTATTTCCGGCAAGATGTGCTGAAATTGGGGGCATGAACGATTTGACGGAAAACGCAAGTGGCGAGCGGGCTTTCATGGATGAAAAGCAATTGCTGGCGAAACTGCCAATCAGCCGCCGGACTTTGGGCAATTGGAAGGCAACCGGAATCCTCCCGTACATCAAGATCGGCAGACGTTGCCTGTATGACTGGGCCAGTGTGCAAGGCGCTCTGTTGCGCCGACAGAGGGGCGGGCAGTGATAGCGTGTCATCCGGTGGGATTATTGACAGCCAGCGAAATTACGTTGCTGGCGGCTTCGGCTGGTTTGACGTTAAACCATTTTTCAGCCTCGGCTTTCGTGGCCAGTCCCTTGTAATTTTTATGAACCATTGCCGGAGAGTTCCCGGCTTCCGCCGCCGTCAAATTCTCGTTGGCGTTCAAGGCAAAATGGAAACTGACAAAGCCGTGGCGCAATCCGTTGCGGCGGGCTGGAATCTTGACGGAGTCGCGCAAAGCCCCGAATTCATCATGGAAAAGGCAAAGACTTTTCTGCCATATCAGGCCAGAACAGGCGCGGTAAGGTTCAATCCATCCGGCCAGGGCCGGGCAGATCGTGACCAGGCGGCGCGAGCGCGTCTTGCTCTTGGTCTTTGATATTTCGACATGGCCGGGGATGCGGAAAACATCTTCCCATGTCAGCCGGGTAATTTCTTGCAGCCGCACTCCCGCCAGCCCGCCTAAAGCAATGACCGGCAGCAATCGTTTGAATTCGGTTTTCGTCGCTGTCGCGTCCAGCAAGAGGCGCAATTCCTTTGGCGTGTAAAAACTGATTTCCTCGGTGTCCGCTTGTTCGTGTGAGAGCGCGTCTGATTCAAGCAGCCGGTGGCTTGGCGACAAGTAATCCTGCCGCACCGCCCATTTGAGAAACATCCTCACAACGTTGCGGCGCTCATTTCGGGTCTTTGGCGCAACGCCACTGTGCGCGGCCATGTAGTGGCTGAGGTGTTGCTTGGTCAGGTCGCAAACGGTGTGGCCGGGGAACGTGGCGGCAAATTCCTTCAACCATAACGAAACGCTGTAATGATAGCCTTCCGAGAGTTGCGGACGTTTGCCGTCTGGCGCAATGGTCTTGGCTTTCCGCGCTTCGATGAATTCCTCGGCAGCTTCGGAAATGTCCTTGCGCTTGACCACGGCGAGATTGCGAAGATAGGAGTCAACACATTCGCTCAAGGGGCGTTCGCCAAGTTTGGCGTTGGCCTCGCAATACTCTGAAATCCCGGCCAGCAGGGAGATTCGTCGCCCGGTGGACTGGTAGAGGCTTTGCAGCCGTTGGAGCGCGGCCAGGGCGTCGGTCGCCTGCTTTGGCGTCAAGGCGGTGACTTGGGAGCCTTGCGCCAGTTCCTTCGTGAGGGCATCGGCTCGGTGCTTGGCTTCGCTGTAGGTTTGGAAACGCTCCATCCGGCGCTTGCCCGCCACGCGCCATGCAAGCCGGTAAGCAGGATAGCTCTTGGACTTGGCGTAGATGGTGGTGAGGACTTGGCCCCGGTGTCGGATGCGTTTTGGGAATCGCATATTCTCCGTTTCGGAATCGGGCGTTTTCTGTGTCGTTTCTGTGTCGCCGACACAAATAATGTCAGTTTCCCTCGCAAAATTGGCTGTCCGACATGGATTCGAACCATGACAAAGGCCTCCAAAGGGCCTTGTGCTACCGTTACACCATCGGACAGCGGCCCTTTAAACTAGCGTTTCCAAACCGGTCTGCCAATGGAAAATTCATGGAAATGCTGAATGCTAAATGCTAAATGCTGAATTAAAAGCCGCACTCCGCGGTTTGTTTGTCTTTCTCATAACTTTAGCCTTTAGCCTTCAGCCTTGACTACTGCCGTCCAGCATTTGACGCCAAACTTGACTTTGAAACTTTCGAGCAGGTGTTCCGCCGTTGTCTTCGCGTCCGCCAGCGCGAAGGTGGTTGAACCGCTGCCGGACATTAACGCGGCCCAGGCGCCGTTTTCGCGCAGAAACTGCTGAAATAATTCCAGCAGCGGATACTTGCGCAAGACGGGCGCTTCGAGCGAGTTGTAAAATTCCCGGCCCGCCCCCGCCCTGTCGCCGGTGCGCAACAGGGCCGCCAGCCTTCCGGCGCGGCCCGCCCGGCCGTTTTGGGCTTCGGGAAACCGGCTCAGTTGTTGGTAGGCCCACGAAGTGGATATTCCAAAACCGGGATGGATCAGCACGATATGCGCCGACCGCAACGCGGGAAAGAATTCGAGCGGCTGGATGATGTCGCCCCGGCCGGTGGCCAGCGCCGGGCGGTTCTGCAAAAAAAAGGGGACATCCGAACCCAAGGCGGCGGCCATCTCCTGCAAGGCTGCCGGAGCCAGGGGATGGCCAAAGAGTTCGTTGAGGGCCAGGAAGGTCGTGGCCGCGTTGCCGCTGCCGCCACCCAAGCCGGCGGAGATGGGGATCCGCTTATCGAGGTGGATTCGAACTCCTTCGTTGATCGCGGCTTTTTTTAAGAAGAGCGCGGCGGCGCGAAAGACCAGGTTCTTGGAATGAACCGGCAGCAGGGGGTCGTTGCAGGTGAGTTTGATGTTCCTGCCGGCCCGGTCAAAGCGCAGCCGGTCATAAAGGCCGACCGGATGGAGAAGGGTTTCCAATTCGTGAAAACCGTCGGGACGCTTTCCCAGGATGTTGAGGAGAAGATTGACCTTGCAGAATGAAGTCTTCTCAAGCATCAGCGGGTAAAACGCGCCAAGCCTTGCCGGAGCCGGAGAGTGTCCGCGACGGCAAGCTTCCGGCTGTTGGCTCTCAATTGTCGAATACGCGGAACCGGCTGCCCGGAAGATACGGCGCCACATCACCTCCGGAAAAGCCCAACGAAGTGTCCGGCTGCAGCATGGTGTCGGCGATCCAATCCGGCTTGTAGCTGTCGGGATAGACGGGGTCCCCGTATCGGGAGATCGGGCCGTAGTCGCCATCCCCGCCGTTGGGAATGGGAAAAGTCAGCACTTCATACAACCCGAGGCCGGTTCGGACAAAACTGCGATCGATTCCTCTAATGACGCCGGTGGTTATGCCTCCACAACCCGGAGTTTCAAATATGGCCGATTGTTCCATGGACCGGCGGAGTTCGCCCAGCCGGGCAAATTCAACCAGGTTGTTCATGCCGCGCCCAAGTTTTTGCTCCGGACCCTGCGGACCAGCGCAGCCGGCAACGAGACTGGAAACAGCGATCAGCGATAAAAAATAAAAAGCCTTGTTACGCATAATTAAACTCTTTCCGGCACATTAAGCCCGGCGCAGCGGCTTTGTCCAGTTTTTTTCATTCAAATTTACACATCCATCGCCGCATTCCCCGCCTCCCGTTGTTTCTTCTGCCGCTCCCAGTACCAGGCGATCCAAACCGCGACTTCGAAGAGCATTTGCAAGGCCACAGCCATGATAACCTGGGTGAAAGGTTCCGGCGTGGTGAGCAGGGCGCCCAGGATAAGGTTGCCCACGATCATGTAACGCCGCATGGACTTGAGCTTGGCATAGTTGAGCAGGCCGATTTTTACCAGGGCCAGCAGGACCACCGGCAATTCAAAGCCCAACCCCATTCCCAGCATGAATTTGACCACAAAACCAAAATAATCCTCGGCCTTCCAGATTTGCGACGAAATGCCCATCAACTGCGCGGTCAATTCGGCAAATTTAAGCGCGGGCGGCATGATCACAAAATAGGCCACCGCCACGCCGGCCAGAAACAAGACTGTCCCAAACCAAAAGGCGCGCAGGAAATACTTTTTTTCCACAATCTTCAGGGCCGGCATGACGAATTGCCCGATGAAATAGAGCACAAAGGGCGAAGCCAGAATCAAGCCGCCAAAAAAGGCCAGGTGCAAGGCGGATAGAAATGGGGCCGATGGGCCCATATAGACGAGTTGGGGGCCGTTGGAACCTTCGTCGGCATCCGCCGCCACCATGCGCATCGCCAGAAAGGTATTGGTGCCGGCTGCCACCGGCTCCAGTTGCACGGTGACATGGCGATTGGTGCCAAGATTTAAGGAGCCAATCCGGTTGCTGCCAAGCTCGATGGATTCAAGCCATTTGGAACCGAGGCGCAGATGAAGAACCGTGTTGGTGTTCTCCGGCATAAAGACAAGATGCCGGTGTTCGGCGCGAAGCAAGGGCCAGGTCAGGATGGCGACCAGATGGTTGACGGCAAAAAGGCAGACCATCATTCCGGCCAGCGTGGCGGCAAGGCTCTTGATGAGCATCCAGCGCAGATCTTCCAGATGCTCGAGAAACGATTTTACAGCGCCACCTTCCCCGTCCTCGTTCTCCGGCTGAAGTTCCTCGCTCGGTTCTGCCATGATCCGGGGTTGGCGAACGCGATCAAGCCTTGGGCACGGTGGAGGGCGGATTGGCAGCGGCTGTTTCGGGAGCGGCGGGCGGTTTGACAGGCGGAGCCGGAGGCGGCGTCTCCTGGTTCAAGGCATTTTGAAATTCATTGGTCACCTCATTGGACGCCTTCTTGAACTCCTTGATGCCCTGGCCCAATCCCTTGGCGAATTCAGGGATTTTTTTGGCGCCAAAAATGACCAAAAAGGCGACCAGAATAATAATCAGTTCTCCACCACTCAAACCCAATACTGCTAAGGTTGTGTTCATAAAATATGCTTCGTGTCCTTCCTTTAATATAAGTACACCACCCCGGGCCATTAGTAAAGGCCCAAAACAGCCCCGCCTGCCGGAGAACTGGCCGATTATTTCGGCGGGGTTACCAGCACCAACTCACCCCGGCGGTTTTTCTTCCAGGCGGCTTCATTGTGGCCGGGATCCACCGGTCTGGAAAAGCCGTAAGAGATGGTCTTGATCCGCTGCGGGTCCATTTGCAGGTTGGCCAGGTATTCGCGCACGGCCAGGGCGCGCCGCTCACCCAACGAAAGATTATACTTTTCAGTTCCGCGCTCGTCGCAGTGGCCCTCAACAATCAGGGCGTCAGTGGTATTTCCCTTAAAATAAGCGGCCACATCCTGTAGTTTGCCCTCTTCCGACGGTTTAATGGCTGACTTGTCGAAATCGAAATAAACGGTATCGGCCTTGAACTTGTCCCGGTCTTCATTGTGAACGCCGTTGAAGAGGTCGCCCCATTTGCCGGCATAGCTGATTGGAATTCCCTCGGGCGTGGCTGTGACCACAGGCTCAGAGGGAAGCGGCGCGCCGGAACCAACTCCCCCCGTGGTCTGGCTGGATGGACCTTCCACTGGCGGAATTGGCGTGAGCGAAGTGGGTTTGCGATGACAGCCGCTGGCCAGCAATGCAGTGCTTACGATGAATACGCTGAATAAACTTAAATTTTTCATTTTTTTGTCAGTTGTCCCAGGAAGCCGTTTTTCACCTTGCCCATGAAGGCTCCGAACAGCTCCCCGAAATTTGTCTCACATCTTTGACGTGTTTGGTTGGCGCGTCAAGCAAACATAGGACTCTTTTTTCATTTCTTCGCTGCGTGAAGATGAGCGTGCGGGAATTGGGCGCCCAGCACGGGTCTTCGCCAGCAACCAATTTTTCTGCCTCGCCCCCTCCGGCCGGCACCACACATATCCAGAAGTTGCCGCTGCCGCTGGTGAACGCGATCTTGCTGCCGTCGGGCGACCAATCCGGCGCCGTCAGGTTCCCATAAACCCCGCTGACATGCACCGGGACAGCCTGCCCGCCGTTGACGCTGATTTTCTGCAAAACCGCGCGGCCGCTCCGGCAAACGAAGCAAATCTCCCGGCTGTCAGACGACCAGCAAGGGCACGAGTCTTCGTCGCGGGTATGGGTCAATTGTTTGAGATGGCTCCCGTCCAGATCGCAGACATACAGGTTGGGGCTTCCACTTTTGCTCAGGATCATCGCCACCTTTTGCCCATCGGGTGAAACTTCCGCGCTGCAATTCAAGCCGGGGTAACCGGCAAAGACCTTGCGCGCGCCGGTGGCCAGATTGTGTTCGTAGATTTGCACTGTGTTGCGATTCATCCACGAGGTGTAAAGCAACCCCCGCCCTCCCGGCAGCCAGGACGGCGCCTCCACCAGAGCGTTATCGTGGGTCAGGACCACCGGATTGTAGCCGTCGTAATCAGAGACGCAAATTTCCGACGAGCCGCCCCGCCCCACGCGGAAGGCAATTTTAGTCTGGAAAATGGGGGGCGTCTGGCGCAGTTCCTTGACGATGTCATTGGCAAAGGCATGCGCTTGCGAGCGCGTGTTGCCGCCGGCGTAGGCCCTGAGGAAAATGGGCTGGTTCATCCCGGCCCGCGTCAGGCTGCCTTCCACCCTCCCGTCATCCTTCCCGCTGATGATGTAGTCGGCCGGCTCTTTGATTTCCATGCCCAGGACAGAAAGATCAAATTCTAAAACCGACTCCGCTTCCCCCGTGAAACCGGTGATGGAAATGGGGATAAGGTGGGTGGTTTGTTTGGTGATTTGAATGACGTCCTGTGCCCTTGTCTGGAAAGACAGGGCCGCCAGCAGGATTCCCGCCAGAACTATTTTGAATGGTATTTTCATCCAGAGGCTTCTTTTGATTCCAAGTTAAAACGGATTAAAAAACTGCGTTGCTCGTCGCGGGCGGAGGCGGGAAACGGCGGCAACTTGGTCACCGCCCGCAACACTCTCCCGACCGACTTGTCCAGCGCCGGTTCGCCGGACTTGCTGACAATTTCAGCGGAAAGGATCGTGCCGTCGCGCGCCACGACGATTTTGGCATCGGTGGCCGCCAGTTTGTCCGCGACGCTGTCCGGAGTGATCCAGGCGTGGTAATAGGCATTGTAAATAACAGTTTCGTAGCCCGCGAAGGCTTCTCCACCCCCCTCCCCCGGCATTTCCACCACCGTCCCTTTCGCCCCGCTGCTTTTCACCCCTGAAGCCAGGGCGTCCAGGGACTCGGCGATCTCCCGCCGAAGGCGTCTGGCATTGGCAATCGAGGAAGATTCCGCAACCGCGGGCGCTGATGTCTTGGTCTTCGTCTGGCGGGTGGCGGATGTGGCCGGGGTGTAGTCAACATGAATTTCATGGGTTTTGCGTGCCGGCTTGGCCTCGGCCTCTTTTGCAATCAACGGCTGCGGCGCTGGTTCTCTTTCGGCTTCCCGCGGCTTGGGGCGTTCCAGCAGCTCTGCCGCGTGCGGTGGCGCGACGAATTGCGGCGTCCGGGCCACGGGCGGCGCGGGTTGCGGCGCGGCGGCCGGTTCGGGGCTGCCGCCTCCGGCGCCCGCTTCGTCCAGAATCCGGGCGGGGATCATGGTCAAAATGGGAATGTCCTTCGTTGCGGGTTTCCCGCTAAAGGCGGAGCTGCCCAGCACAATGACCGCCAGCAGGCCGTGCATGCCGACCGAGAAAAGAAAACACTTTTTTTGCAGGCGCGTCATTTGTGTTCGGCGGGGGCGGTCTTGGCGGAAAACTGGGTGATGTGATTGCGCAAACAGGCGTCAAACACGGCAATGACAAAGTCCCAGGGAGTGCGTTTGTCGGCCCGAATATCGACGATCAACTTGTGATTCTGCTGATACGCCACGGACAAATCGGTTTCAAGCTGGCGGAGGGAAACGTGCCTTCCCTGGTACAAATAATCGCCGCGGGGCGTGATCTCGACCAGGCGGATATTGCGGCGGTCAATGGATCGGGTTTCCGGCGCGCCCATGTTTTGCGGGAGTTGCAAAT
>Ga0326727_10002386_pt1 | contig 64332 bp, 56 predicted proteins | sample MB2enrmetagenome_FD_207643 | JGI IMG/M metagenome (GOLD analysis project Ga0326727, IMG submission 207643) | Lab enriched peat soil microbial communities from McLean, Ithaca, NY, United States - MB29MY | ecosystem: Environmental > Terrestrial > Soil > Wetlands > Peat | place: USA: New York...
GTGTTCCCGATTCCGTTCTACCCTCGGGTCCGTCAACTCGGCAAAATACTTCAGGGGATTTTCCATATCCCCTTTTCTTCATTTCTCCCCCTCCTTGCCTATAGCTTTCTATATGCGTCGGCCCTGCGCAGTTCCTCCCGAATCACAGCAGACTCGGAGCGCTGCCAACCCTGGAATACATAGCTATGAGATATGTTGTGCTAGATCTTGTAGATACTACCGAAACCGAAGTTTGCGCATTATGTTTCACGTGAAACACTTTTAGTCGACAACAAAGGAATCGGCAGAAGGTTCTCAACGCCCAATGAAGGCGTGTCCCGGCACGAACCGCACTTACTCCACAGAAATCGAGAGATTCCTCATGCCGATTTGGTACCGGCAATCGTCGGTTCGCCGGTTTGCAGGTGAAACAGCCGCAGCAATGCGGTGGTCATCTGTTCCTGGTCCACCTTCTCCGGATGCTCCTTAAGTTCACGGGCCAGGGAGCCTGCGATCCGCTGCGTCATGCGGGACATCATGGCATTTAGCATTTCGTCCTGGTCTTTGGAGAACGGACCGTTCTCCAGCCGGAAGGAATCCAGTTCTTGCCGGCAAATCTCTTCCAGGCGCAGGCGCAGCGCCACGATGGCCGGCACGACGCGCTCCGCCATCAGCTTGCCCCGGAAGCCTCGCGCCTCGGCATGTAGAATCTTGTGTGCTTCGGCGGCGGCAGCCTCGCGCTCGCCCGCGTTGTGGTCTGCCACGTTTTCCAGGTCGTCAAGGTCGTAGAGGAACACGCCCTTGACGTTGCGCACCGCGGGGTCAACGTCGCGGGGCATCGCGAGATCCGCGATCACCAGTGGCCGATCGTTGTCCTTGCGCCCGCGAACCATGAACTCGGTTTCCTCGCGGCTGAGAATCGTGTGCGGACAGGAAGTCGAGCTGATGATGATGTCGGCTTCCGCCATGTGTTGCCAGCGCTCCTCAAACGGGATCGCAAGCCCACCCAGCTTCGCCGCCAGCTCCACCGCGCGCTCCAGGCTGCGGTTGACGACGCTCACGCGGACGGAACCGCCGCCCTGTTTGAGCAACTCACGGGCTGAGAGTTCACTCATTTCGCCCGCCCCCAGCAGGGTCACTTTCTTGTTTTCCAACGTACCGAAGATCTGGCGCGCGAGTTCCACGGCGGCATAAGGAATCGAAACCGCCGCGTTACCGATGGCCGTCTCACTGCGCACGCGCTCCGAGACTGTGAGCGCCTTCTGCAACACCGCATCGAGGAACCGCCCCGTTGTCCCCACCTTCTGCGCCTGCTTCCAAGCCTCTCTTACCTGGGAAACCACCTGGGGCTCGCCGACCACCATGGAATCGAGCCGGGATGCGACCCGGAAGATATGCAGCAGCGCCCCTTCATCCAGCAAGCGGTAGAAGTGCTTCCACTCGCACAGCTTGAGTCCATATTCGGAGCCCAGCAGCCGCATCACCGAGTTGGCGGCCAAGGTGACATCATTAGCCCACAGCCAGAACTCGGTGCGGTTACAGGTGGCCATGACGATGACTTCTTCGATGCCTTCCGCCCTTGACAACTCCACCAGGGCTTCATAGCGCCGGTTCTCACCGATCCAGAAACGCTCCCGCACTGCCACTGGGGCTGTGCGATAGTTCAGGCCAACCGCCATGAGAGTGGGTTCCAAGTCTTCTCCCGCGGACCACCCCCTATGAAAAGCACCCGGCGTGCCAACGAACGCAGATCGCGAACCGTATTTATTTTCAATGAGTTAGTACAATTGCGATCAGCAGAGAAGTTCGACCTTATAAGGCTAATTGCGGGATATGACGCTGGATTCGTGTCTTTTGGCTCCCTGGAAGACTTTTTCACCACGGAGGCACAGAGACACAGAGGCACGGAGGAAAGCTTTTTTTGGAACTGCTCGGGTCAAGCTTAGGTCCATCCTGTGTGATTGGGCCGCTCAGTTGCACCCATCTGCCCAGGCGGAGCTATCGGGCCGCAGCCGCTGCGAGAGGCTTTATGGCCTTGAGTTCCCTGGCATACTTCTCCTTGACCTTATGAAGAGCTAAGGCATCTTGCAAATTCAGCCAAAACTGCGCGGAAGTTCCAAAATACTTAGCCAGACGAGCGGCCATCTCGGGAGTAACTCCCCGCTTCTCCCTAATAATGTCGTTGATGGTGGGAGGAGAAACACGCAGCTCCACCGCCAACCTGTAAGCGGAGATGCCCATAGGCTCCAGAAACTCCTCCCGAAGAATTTCTCCCGGATGTACTGCCCACCCCGCCTGACCCTCATTCTTGATACTCACTTGTACTTCTCCTCGTTTCGATCTTGGACCCTTATGGGCGCCGAATGCCTGCAATGGCCAGGGCACAATTATTGCTTTCGCCTGGGTCATTTCTGTGCCGCTGGGTCTCCGTGAGAGAGGTTTTCGACGCCAGGAAGCGCACTCTCTAGCGTGCGACTTCCGCCGGCGTTGTTTCTTTCTCTTTTTTCAAACCCTTCGCCTGCGGTTGGTAAACGCAGAACGGCTCCTCATCGAGATAGTTGCCGGTGGCCGCAAAGGCGCGCGCCCGGCAACCCATGCAAATGTTGCGGAACTCGCAGCAGCCGCACTTTCCCTCCAGGTTGTTGGTATCGCGCAGTTGATTGAACACCACCGAGTTCTCCCAGATGTCGGCGAACGACTGCTTATTCAGATCCCCTGCCAAGGCCGGCAGGTATCCACAGGGATAGACCTCTCCCTGATGAGAAATGAAACACACCGCGGTTCCGGCCAGGCAGCCCTTGGTCATGGCGTTCATGTCGGAAGGATGAGTTCCTGGATGTCCCACGGGTTGTCCAACACTCGTCCGTCCCATCCCATGAGCCTTCAGTTCGATGCCGGTCGAGCCGGGCATCGCCATCTCCGTGGGGCCGATACTTCTTCCCGCACTCTTCGAATCCGGCGCCGCCGCAAGTACTGGCTGTGCCGCCTGAGCGGCCGCAGCCGCCGAACGGTGCTCCGCTGCTCGGCGTTGGCGAACCACGCGGAAGTAATGTGGCGCGCAGGTCGCCTTCATTTCGATGCCGCCTTCAAGCGAGCGATCGTAGAACCAGTTCAGCATCTGCTCGTACTCTTCCGGAGGAACCATCTGTTCGGCGGCGATATCCACGCCGCAACCCACCGGGACCAACAGGAATGTGTGCAGCGCGTCGGCTCCCAACGACTTCGCCAGTTCGAGGACCTGCGGAAGCTGATGGGCATTGTGGCGGGCGATGGTGGTATTGATCTGCACCGACATGCCCAGATTTTTCAGATTGCGAAAACCGGCAATGGCGGCATCGAATGCGCCGGGAATGCCGCGGAAGGAATCGTGGGTGAGCGCATCGGCGCCGTCCAGGCTAATGGCAACGCGCTGCACGCCGCTATCGACGATCATGCGTGCGACGTGCTTAGTAACCAGCGTGCCATTCGTGGCCAGCGCCACGCGCAGACCCTTGTCCGTGCCATAGCGCGCCAACTGAAAAACATCCGAACGGAAGAGCGGTTCGCCACCGCTCAGCACCAGGATGGGAGTGGACACAGCGGCAATCTGATCGATGATGTCGCGCGCCGCAACGGTCGAGAGGTCGGAGGGAGCGCTCAGCTCCGTAGCGCTGGCCCGGCAATGGATGCAGCGCAGATTGCACCCTTTCGTTAACTCCCAGAAAATCAATCGTGGCTTGCTTTGAGCTGCTTGATTGGAATGCTGCCTACTGCCGTTTGCCGGAGCCATGTGCGGTTTCCCTCCACTTGAACCGGGTTTCTCTCTCCCCACCCTGGGGGCAACCATAGAAGAGAACGAACCGCCCAGCGGTGATTATCATCACTCGGAATTGTGATCTTGGTCACGAGAGGAAACGCTCCGCCGCGCGCCAGCACCGCGAGGCCGGAAATCGGTGGCTAACGGATGGACCGTAATTGGCATAGTATCCCCACTGCACGCATAGACCCCGGACGGGGGTTCTGAGCGTAAGGGCCTCTGCCAACAACAGGTAGCAATAAAAAGCCCCTGAACCACCAGTGAGAACTGGCTATAGGAAGCTGCCCGACGGCCCCAGCCCGCTCCGTCTCAACTTGTATTTCTCTATCGGCCTCCTTATCTCTTGTGTTTCAGGAGGTACTGAAACCGTCATGCGAGCCGCTGCCCAACCCAGATCATCGCAGCGCCGACTGGGTAGCCTTGACTAGAGTCGAGCCCGTCTTGGTCGCATAGTAAATGCTCGATGCTTGAGAGACGCTGCTGTTGTTGTCCACAATGATTCCACTAGTGCCGCCAGCCGCGGCCAACGAAGTGGTATTAGCATTGACGGTTGGAAAACCGCCGGTGATGTCCAGGCTCATGACGCAGCCGGAGGTTCCGCCTTGGACTGTAGCGATGCAATTGTTCGTGACTCCGACGAAAAGGAAATCTCTGTTGAGCCCAGAGTTGTAAAACTCCGAAACCGGGGACGAGTCTGCCGCGCCGGTAGCCAGAGCCGTACTCGAGCTGGCGCTCCCGTTCATCACGCCACTGCCGTTGAAACCGACGCTGTAGAGGGTTGGAATCAACCCGGTGGCGTCCGTCCCGGCAACGTACATCAGAGGTGTCCCCGATCCGGTGTACCAGGCGTTGTTAAAGTCCGGGCCGTAGGGCCCTGTGTAGATCGTGCTTTCCGTGCCCACGGGTACGGACACGGTGCTCGCCATACTCGTTGGGGCTTGTACCACTATGGCGTCGGTCCCGTTGGAGTTGAAGGAAGCGTAGACCATCTGATGCGTGCTGTCGACGACTACTGGATTTTCAGAGGTCGAGCCGCTCGCCACCACCGGCCCATAAACGACTGACGGAGAGCTGCCACTGTCGCTTACATAATCAATACGGCCGTTGCTATCGGTAAAAAAGATCTTGTTCGATATCAAGTCGTATGCCGGAGTTGACGGAACTGCATTGATGGGAGCGCTCCAAACCATGCTTGGAGTCGCACTGCCATTGAATACGTTGCCGATCTTGTAGAGGTAGCCGGAGCCAGCGCCGGCGGTGCTATAGGTCGTCACGTAGGCAACATCATTGGCATCGTTCTGTGTGTAAACGACCCAGGGGGAATTCGTGGAGCCCTGGTTCGTGGTTCCTCCGTCCGGTGAAAGCAACAGCCTGTTATCGACCGCGTTGTTGTTGGTGCCGGGCACCGCCGCCACCGTGGCACCGGTGCCGTTGCTGCCCGTGGTGCCAATGGTCAGGACGTGAAAGTAGGAGCTGCCGGCGAGATTCTCAACGTAGGCGATTTGCTGCCCGCTTTGGGAGATGGCCACAGAAGCCGGCACCTGTCCAGCGCCTGAAGCGTAGGCGAACATCACGGTCGGGCCGGTTCCGGGGCAATAACTGTTTGAGGCGCCCGAGGCGTAAAGATTGCTGAGTCCAAGGATGTTGGCTTGAGTGCTCGCCGCAGCCACCGCTAGACCGATGACCACGAAGTCGTTGGCGCAACTCGGAGGCTCGGTCACGTCAAACACAAATTTCGCCGGGTATGTCTGCCCCCCTCCAGGATCGGGACTGGAAGCGACGTTAAAAGCGAAGGAGCCGTCGGCCGCAATTGCGATAGGGTAGTCGCCTGCGGCAGTGCCGGTGTAGAAAGAATAGTTGCCCGCACCGTTGCCCCAGATGTTCGTTTCGAGACCGCCGCCGTTGTTAAAGAGAAGGCCATCTTCATCAAGGGTGGGGTTCGCTGAGGGGAAGGCGAGATTGTCATAATAGAACGCGCCGTTTGGACTCAAGGTCACAGCGGGTCCACCCGGATACAACGGGTACGTGCCGACGTCTTGGGCGCCAGTCACGGTGACCGTGCCGGCGGTGGCGAGATAGCCAGTGCTTTGGGATATCAAGTTGAGGCTGCCGAACCCGGTCTCGGTGTCAATGGTGAACGTAAAGGAAGAGTCGAACACCGGCTCAAAACTGACCGTTCCCAGGGGCACGATCCAGTCTCTGCGGCTACGCCCGCCATGCCCCCGGTAGTGTATCGGCCTCCATGCCTCTGGATGACGGAGATACCAACTCTGCACCCAGCGCGGATCTCTTCGGATTCGGGCCATCGCGGAATGGTCTTTCGAATCCGGGTAGAGGACATGATGGTGCGTCCAATCCGAAACGATTCCCAGCCGAACGTGGCGCGGGTCGCTCGCGCCCTGCCGAGAGGTCATCTCCGTCTCCGTCCATGTCTGCCCGGAAAGTGGGATGCCCAGTAGGAGCAACCCAGCCGCCACCGAGAACCAACGGAATGCGCATCTTGGCATCGTTTCTCTCCTTAATACTTTCATCCGGGAAATCGCCGTAGCTGATCTCGCCACCGAGCGCCTCCCCGTGCTACGAAGTGTGCCGGTTGAACCTGCACTGGAACTGCGTCGGGCTCAGTTTCCCGCACGCCAGCGCCATCGTCTCAAACACGCGCTCGTACCGGAACGCCGGCTTCTGATATGGTCTGCGGGTGTGCAGTGGCTCAGACTCTATATGCGCAACTGCTTTTTCGGGTGACTCCACGCCCTTTTTCTCGACGATACCCATGCGGCACCACTTTAGCGGGGTTGCGACCGATCGCTGATCCAAATCCTAAGTTGGGCGATCCGGGCAAGTCAATTAAAATTAAGGAGTTGGGGGTATCTAGAGAGAGTCTTTGGCGAAATGTAAGGTCCGCCGCCGAACTGCAGGAAGGATTGGGTTGGACAAGAAAACAGTCTGCGAAAATGTATCCCGCCCCTGAGTGAAATCGCCGATATCACTCATCGACCTCGGGACGGAGGTTTTGAGTGTAAACGCCGCTAGTTGTGGTTTGCGATCTCGCGCAACGCCGCCGTGTTGCGAATCACCAGCGTCGAGCCCTTCGACTGCAAGATCTGACGCTTCTTCATCTCCGCAAACAGCCGGGTAACCGTCTCTCTGGAAGTTCCGATCATCTGCGCGATTTCCTCGTGGGTAAGTCGAAGCTTCAACCGGGGCTCCGATTTGGGGCCATCTCCGTTCTTGAAACTCCATTCCAGAAGCAACTTGGCCAGTTTCTCGGCGGCGGAGTGTGACAGTCCCAGCGAACCCGCTTCCTTACATGCATTGTGATACTTTTCGCTTAACTGCTCGGCCACTTTGAAGCAGGCCTCCACATCATCCCTCAGAAACCGGAGAAAATCGTCGCGCTTGACGAAATTGACCTGGCAGGGATCGATCGTCTCCGCCGTCATTTCATAAGCTTTGCCGGAGATCGTCGCCGCCAACCCCAGCACCTCCCCGGGCTCGGCAAGTTTCACAATTACCGTCCTGCCGCTGGGAGAGTTAATGGAAAGCTTTACACAGCCTTTGCATAGCACAAAGATGCCGCGTGGCAGCTGACCTTCTACAAACAATACCGCCCCCTGAGGATAGGCGGTCGCGTACTTGATATCTTCAAAAGTTTGCAGCGCGGTAGGAGGCAAATCGCAGAAGATACGATCCACGCGCAGCTTGCATGTAATGCAGCTTTCTACAATCTCCATTCCGTATGGCGAAAGCATGAACCAGCCTCCTGTAACAACCTCAGTATGGCAACCTCGGGTCCGGCTCGCTTGCGTGGTCTGCACCTTGCGCAGTCCACCAGCCAATCGAGCGGACCTCGTCTGAGGTCAGTCTCCGTCTGCATGGAACGCTTGGCTGTGCTGCCAGACACATGCCATTGTGACGTTGCTCACATGGCGTTGGCCCCCCGTCGGTTTCGGTCGCGATTCCGGATCGGGCCTACGCTGGCTAGACTTCCGCCCTCGCCGCGCGCGTCATCAGCTCTCCGATGGCCTGATGCGGCGACTTGCCGTTTTCGAGGATGGCGAACATCTGTTCGGTAATCGGCATCTCAACATTTTTCTTGCGCGCTAAACCAACGGCGGCTTTGGTGGTGAAAACCCCTTCAGCGACTGCTCCGCGCATGTCGGCGATGATGTCGGGCAGTTTGCGGCCTTTGCCCAGTTCAACCCCGACGCTGCGGTTGCGCGAGAGATCCCCCGTGCAGGTCAGAACCAGATCGCCCAGTCCGGCGAGGCCAGCCATCGTGTCGAGGCGGCCGCCGCAGGCCACAACCAGGCGCGCCATTTCGGCGAGTCCGCGCGTGATCAGCGCCGCTACAGAATTGTGGCCGAGGCCGAGGCCATCGCAGACGCCGGCGGCAATAGCGATGATGTTCTTCAGCGCGCCGCCTAACTCCACTCCAATCACGTCGTCGTTGGTATAGACGCGAAAGCGGGAATCGTTGAACGCTAGCTGCACGGCGCGCGTCACTTCGCCGTCGACGGACGCCACAGTTACGGCGGTCGGATCGCCGCGCGCCACCTCCTTGGCAAACGACGGGCCGCTGAGCGCCGCCACGCGAGCGGTGAAATTACGGCTGCGCAAGACATCGCCAATCACTTCCGTCATGCGCAGTAGAGTGCCGTCTTCGAGTCCTTTGGTGCAACTGACAAACAGCATCTCCGGCTGGAGCGACGGCGCCATGCGTTCGAATAGCGCTCGGCAATGCTGCGAGGGCATAACGCTGACGACGATCTCCGCGGCCTCGATCGCGGTGTTCAGATCGCTGGTCGCTGCAATCGTTTCTGGCACGATGAAGCCCGGCAGAAAGCGTTCGTTGATCCGGCTTCTTGCAATGTTCTCCACAACTTCCGGTTCGTTGGCCCAGAGCCGGACATTGTGCCGGGCATCGGGCCGGGCATCGTGCGTCCCTTTACGTCCCAGGACGATTGCCAGTCCGGTGCCCCAGGCGCCTGCGCCGATGACGGCAATGCGGCTCATGGGCGGGTTGCTCCTAACGTTCCTGACTTTGTTTCTAACTCCGTTCCCGACTTTGTTTCTAACTCTGTTCCTAACTTTGTTCCTGACTTACTCCCTAACTTTGATTCCGTTCCGGCGGCGAGACGGCTGATGTTTTGCCCGTGTCTCCAGATGACGAGCGCCGAAACCAGAGCGATAAAAATCAGTTGCCGCGAGTCCACGTATTCGCGGAAGGCCCACGCCAGCAGCGGAAAAGCCGCTGCCACAGCGACGGACCCAAGCGAAACGTAGCGGAATGCGACGGCGAGGATCAAAAATAGTCCCACCAGGCACAAAATGGATTTCGGAGTGAGCAGCACAAAAGCTCCGAGGCTGGTGGCCACGCCTTTGCCGCCGCGGAACTTGAGCCACACGGGGAACAGATGGCCGACGACGGCGAAGAACGCCGCCGTGGTCATGATGAGCTGCTGATGCGGTCCGCCGAACAGCACCCGCGCCACCAGAACCGCAGCCAGGCCTTTGGCGGCGTCGAGAACCAGAGTCGCAATCCCGAGCGCAGGCGACGTGCGGGCCACGTTGGTCGCGCCGATGTTACCGCTGCCGCTCACGCGCACATCCTCACCTTTGAAAATCCGCACCAGCAGGTAGCCAAATGGGACCGATCCCAGCAGGTAGCCGACGGCGGCGGCGATGAGGTAAGGATTCATATTCGTCTATCTAGAAGCTATCTCATAAATCGGTTTTGGGCAGGGCACGGCTTCAGCCGTGCCGCTAAGAGCCAATAAAGAGGCGGGCTTTAGCCCCCGAGGGAGCCGGCGGCTTACTCCTCCTGCCCATTATAAGATTGCTTCTAATGTTCATCGAACTATTCCGCTGTGTTGGCGGGCGCCCGCATCGCGAAGTGTTGCAGCTTCGTGTACTTCGATCCTCCCGGTGATAGCTGGCTCTGATAGAGAATAAACTCGCGGGCCGTCATGGCGCCGAAATCGATCTCACCCATCGCGGCAAGCCGCTTTCCTAGCGCCGCAAAGACTAAGTTGGGGCCGTCGCCTTTGCGCCATTTTGGCGAGCCCGATCTGCCTCCGCCGCGCGCCAGAGTTAGATGCGGACTGTAAGTCCGGTCCTCACGCGGAATGCCAAGTTCGGCGACGGCCTTATCTATCCTCTCGGCCAACTCGGCGAGTTGTGGTCCAGCGTGAATTCCGATCCAGAATACGCGCGCAGCCTTTGCGCTTGGGAAAAAACCGTATCCGCCGAAGCGAATCTCGAACGCGCCGTTTTCAACCCGCCGCAAGCGTTCGGCGATGGTCGCGACCTGCTCCGGCGTTTGTTCTCCGATGAATTTCAACGTAATGTGCAGCGACTCCGAATGCACCCAGCGCGCCTCGGGCGCGAAGCCTTGCACGCCTTCGAGAAAGCGCGAAATACGCGCGCGGACTTCAGGGTCGAGATCGATACCGATAAATATTCGCATCTCTTTGTTTGTGTGGTGACGGGCCTCTGGCCCGTCCGGACGGGGCGAAGCCCCGTCTCCACACATCAATATAAACGCCCTATAACAGCGCCCGGCGGATCATCTCCAACGCCTGCTGCGTTGCAAACTGGCGGATGCGTTGGCGGTCGCCGGGGAAATTACGTTCAACCACCTGCGTGCCTTCTTCTCCCGCGAGTGCGATGTACACCAGGCCCACGGGCTTCTGCTCAGTTCCGCCCGTCGGCCCGGCGACTCCGGTGATTCCAACCCCATAACTCGCGAGGCAGCGCTTGCGGATGCCTTCGGCCATCGCCGCCGCCACTTCACGGCTGACCGCTCCATGCCGGTCGATCAACGCCCTGGGAACGTTCGCAAATTGCGTCTTCAATTCGTTCGAGTAAACTACGGCGCCGCCGAGAAAATAGCGCGAACTGCCGCTCAGCGAAGTGATGCGCTCGGTCAGCAAGCCTCCGGTGCAAGATTCGGCCACGGCCAGCGTCATGCCGCGCATTTGCAGCAGATAGCTGACGATCTGCTCGATGGTTTCGCCTTTGCGCGAAAAAATGGCGTCGCCCAGTTCATCCTCGATCTTCGCGGCGAGCTCCTCGACGCGCGCCTCGGCATCCGCTTGCGAATCTTTCCGGCAGCGCAGGTGGAGTTGAATCTCGCCCCCGCCCGCCAGGATCGTGGTCTCGACGTCGGTATAAGTTTTATGGATGGGCGCGACCCGCGCGTCCACTTGCGATTCTGGCATCATCGCCATTTTGAGCGTACGAGTCGCGATGTGCTGGGGCGGGATCCGGGCGCGCAGTCGCGGCATGCATTCCGTTTCAAAAAGCGCCTTCATTTCATACGGAGGCCCCGGGAGCAGCATCAGCAGCCGCTCCTGGCCGTCATACTTTCCGCCGATCCACTGCCCGGGCGCGGTGCCGAGCAGATTCGGCATCATCGTCGCGCTGGTCAGGATGTCGGCCTGCTTGGCATTGTTGGCCGCCATCTTCATGCCGCGCTTGGCGAAGCGCTCTTCCAGTTTCGCGATGACCTCGCGATCGCGTTGCAGTTTCAAACCCAGCGCATCGGCCACGGCTTCGCGCGTCAGGTCGTCTTCAGTGGGACCGAGGCCGCCCGTGAAAATAACAATGTCCGAACGCCGCATCGCAAGTTTGGCGGCTGCGGTCAGTCCTTCACGGTCGTCGCCCACGATGCACTTGAAGCGCACCTCAACGCCCAGTTCATTCAGTTTTTCGGTGAGGTAGAGCGAGTTGGTGTCCTGGCGATAAGGAGTAAGCAACTCAGACCCCACGGCAATGATCTCGGCATTCACGGGTAAGAGTGTAAATGATGAAGGAGACGCAGACCTTTTATAAATTGTCATCCCGAACGAAGTGAGGGATCTGCAGTTCGCCAGCAAAATGCAGATCCCTCACTTCGTTCGGGATGACAAGAAAGACCGGAGCATAAGAGCGGCAGGGACCACCTTGCACCATCGGCAGCTAGCCAATGACTACTGGTTTTCCCGGCTGTTGCTGCGTCATGCAGTGCAGTGCGCCGAATCCCCACATGAGATCGCCGGAGTAGATCGGCACGATCTCGCGCGTGGGGAACACTTCCGCCAGCGCGTTGAGCGCAATGCGGTCGTTGGGATCGTTGAAAACCGGCGCCAGCACCGCGCCATTCGCGATATAAAAATTGGCGTAGCTGGCAGGCAACTGGCGGCCTTCGAACACGACTGGGCGCGGCATGGGAATTTCGACGATCTCGAGTTTCTGTCCATCGGGAGTGCGGGCGTTTCTCAGGCGGCCCAGGTTCTCATGCAGGGCCATGTGGTTTTCGCTCCGCTCATTCGGCTCGACCATCGTGACCACGGTATTGGGAGCGACGAAGCGCGTGATGTCGTCGATGTGGCCGTGAGTGTCGTCGCCGGCAATGCCGCTATCGAGCCAGATGACGGACTGCGCGCCAAAATAGTCGGCGAACAATTGCTCATACGCCGCGCGGTCCATGGACGGGTTGCGTTGCTGCGTGGTGGAGAGCAGGCATTCTTCAGTGGTGAGCAGAGTGCCGCAGCCATTGACGTCGACCGATCCGCCTTCCAGCACGACGCGGTGCTTTTCATTACTCGGATCCACAAAAAACGGCTCCACAACACGCGCGCCGGCGGCCTTCGCCATGCGCTCTCCAACTTTTTCGTCGAAATTGTAATTCGGATACTTGGCCCAGGCGTTGAATTGAAAGTGCAGGGCGAGCAGCCCGGAATCCGCGTGATGAGGATCGGCGGGCGGCGTCAGGAAGATGCAGCCGGAGTCGCGCGTCCACACGCGATCGGTGCGCCAGCGGTGAAAGCGGACATTGTCGGAAGGAGTGTCGGCAAGACTGTCGGAAAGCACGCCCGCTTTTTCCAGCACCGCTCGCGCGCGTTTTTCCCAACTCGTGTCGTTGACGATTAGATCCACACGCTCATGCCGCGCCAGGTTGCGGATGACCTCGGCATAGACCCACTGAATCGGATCGAACTTACCCGGCCAGTCGCCGCGGAAATGCGGCCAGGCAAGCCATGTGGATTCGTGCGGCTCCCACTCGGCCGGCATGCGGTAGCCCTGTGCAGCAGGAAGAAGTTTGGCGCGCGTAGCAGATTGTCTAGCCATTTTTGCTCCGTTCACTTTTCGTCAATCATACGGCTGGCGAGGGGAGCGTAACTGTCGATGCGGCGGTCGCGCAGAAAAGGCCAGTTGCGGCGGATGTCCTCCAGTTGATGCAAGTCCACTTCGCCGAGCAGAATTTCTTCTTTATGATGCGAGGCTTCGGCGAGCACGCGGCCGAAGGGATCGCAGAAAAACGATCCTCCCCAGAATTCGAGCCCTTTGCCGGGCGCCGAATTGCCGCGAATGTCGCCGGTCTCGAAGCCGACGCGATTCACCACGCCGACATAAACACCGTTGGCGATGGCGTGCGCCCTCTGGATGGTGCGCCAGGCGTCGTGTTGCGCCTCGCCGAATTCCGCCTTCTCCGCCGGATGCCATCCGATGGCCGTGGGATAAAACAGAATGCTCGCTCCTTGCAAAGCCGTGAGCCGCGCGGCTTCGGGATACCACTGGTCCCAGCAGACGAGCGCACCCAGCTTTCCCGCGGAAGTGTTAAAGGCCTTGAAGCCGAGATCGCCGGGCGCGAAATAGAATTTTTCGTAGTAGAGCGGATCGTCGGGAATGTGCATCTTGCGGTAGATGCCGCGCAACACCCCATCCGAATCGAAGATCGCAGCCGTGTTGTGATAGAGCCCGGGGGCGCGCTTCTCGAACAGCGACGCGATCAGCACGACTTTGTTCTGGAGGGCAGCGGCGGCGAGCTTCTCCGTGACTGGGCCGGGGATCGGCTCGGCGAGATCGAACAGAGCGGCGTCTTCGCGCTGGCAGAAATACTGCGTCTGAAAAAGTTCAGGCAGGCAGACGACGTGGGCGCCCTTGCACGCTGCCTCCGCAACGCGATCAAGCGCCTTGGCCAGATTATCGACGGGCTCGGGCCCACACGACATCTGAATCAAGGCGACGATGAACCTGTCTCGCACTTTGGCTCCGAGAATTCGATAGAGTGTCATCCTGAGCGAAGCGAAGGACCCCTACTCGCACCAAACTTTGTACTGGGAATAGGGGTCCCTCGCTGCGCTCGGGATGACAATGGTTAAACGGTGTCGTTTATGCAACAACCCCGCGCGACCGCTATACGCGCTCTAGCATAGCAAAGTACGCGATGTGGCGTGAATATCGCAGCGCCAAGATAAAAGGAGTTCGCCGCATTCTCCTCACTTCTAGTAAATTGTCTCTTCGGTCAAAATCAGTTTTTCATTCTGGAGGTTGTCCTTGAAGCACAAAAGTGTCGCGAAGCAGGGCCATCATCACGAAGGCGCGGGAATCGACCGCAAGCTGCACGATCCGGTGGCCGACCGTCTGATTCCGCTGGAGCCGCTCGATCTCGGCAAGATTCGATCCATTGACGACCTGGTGCGCGCGATGTCCAGAACGGCGTTTACGGGCCGCCAGCTCGGCGAAGCCGCCGACGTGCTGGAGGCCATGGCGCGCGACCAGGACTGCTTCGTCGTCATGACGCTCGCGGGCGCGATGACTGTGGCCAAGCAAGGCCTGGTGATTGCCGAGTTGATCGATCGCGGCATCGTGAATGCGATTGTCTCCACCGGCGCGCTCATGGCGCATGGACTGGTCGAAGCGACCGGGCGCGCGCATTTCCGCCACAATCCCGACCTCAGCGACGAGGAACTTTACGAGGCGGGATACAACCGCGTCTATGACACGATCGAGCCCGAACAGAATCTCGACGACGTGGAACGCGTGATGGCCGCGGTGTTTGGCGGCTGGGACGCGGACGAGACGATGTGCTCGTATAAATTGAATCGCGCGATTGGGGCGCATCTCGCGAAGCACGCCAAAGGACAACGCGGCATTCTGAAGTCCGCCTACGAGAATAATGTTCCCGTATTTGTTCCCGCGTTCTCCGATTCCGAGCTCGGCCTCGATTTCGCGTTGACCAACCGTGAGCGCGACAAGCAAGCGAAGGCGCGATTCCGTTTCGATCCCTTCGAAGACCTGGAGTATTTCGCCGCAACTCTGCTGAGTCAGAAGCGGCTGGGAATCTTCACCATCGGCGGAGGCGTTCCGCGCAACTGGTCGCAGCAGTTTGGCCCGTTCATCGAATTGCGCCACCGCCGGGGCGGGGAAGACCTGCCGCTGAAGCGCTATCACTACGGCCTGCGCATCTGCCCGGAGCCGGTGTACTGGGGCGGCCTTTCGGGCAGTCCCTACAGCGAGGCGGTTTCCTGGGGCAAGTTTGTGCCTCCGGCGGAGGGCGGAAAGTTTGGCGAAGTCTTTGTGGATGCGACAGTAGGATTGCCGCTGATCGCGGCCGCCGTGCTGGAGCGGCTGAAGAAGAAGCCGGCCGCGAAAAAGACGGTTACGCAAGTTTCAAAGTAGAAACGCGGCGGGTGCCCCATCCTTTTCGCGTACTTTGCGAAAAGGGTGGGTGATGGCGTCATTGCTATTCCGGTTGACCGAAGCCTAGTCTGGCGGTAGGTTGAGGAGAGAACGGATTTTAGAGGGACCAGGTCATGACCATCGAAATCAACCGTCCGGAGATCGAGGCGCTCATTCAACAGCGGTTGCATAGCGGCGCGTTCGAGAGCGTGGAAGACGTGCTCTTCGATGCCCTGGAAATGCAAAGCGAACGCGAGACCTGGCTTCAGGAAAATAAGGAGGCCATAAACGCCAAGGTCGAGCGCGGACTGGCCCAACTCGATCAAGGCGAAGGCATACCGGGAGACCGGTTGCGCGGGCGACTGGAAGCCGATAAAGCGGCGTGGCTCCGGGAACGCTCCGGTTCGTGAAACCCTACCTTGTCGCGCCGGAAGCCGAAGACGATCTCCGGCAGATTTGGCGTTATCTGCTCGAAGAAGCGGGTCTGGCAATCGCCAACCGGATTCAAGGCGAACTGGTGGACGCCTTCGAGGGCTTGGCCGAAGTTCCCGGCAAAGGCCATAAGCGTCACGACCTCACCAGCCGGGATGTGCTGTTCTTCAGCGTGTATCAGTACACGATCGTTTACCGGCGAGCGGAGTTGGGAGATCGTCGCCGTCCTGCATGGCAAACGCGACGTAAGGCGGTTGCTCAAAACCCGGAAGTCACTATGACCCGCTCTCGGTGCTCCTTGTCCCTTTAAGGGGCCGGCACTCGGCGGTGTCAACACCGCTCCAAGGGAGAACGCCATGAACCAAACCCTCACTCTAAATCCCGTTACCGAGATTTTGGGCTCCATCCGCGAGTCCCTCTACAACGGCGAAATCCGGTTGTCTCGGGGCGAAGATGCTGATTGGCACGTAGAGAGTGCATTTGTGAAAATGCGACTCTTTTTGGAAGCCGCTGGCCTGCTGGAGAACCTGAAAACGTTTCAGCGCTTGGAAGCAACCGCCAGAAAATCGTTTGGCGCGAATGAATGGGCCGAAGAGATCGGGGAGTCATACTTAGTTTGGGGGTCGAAGCTGCGTCAATATCTGCAAGGCGTCGAGATCATGCTCGCGGAGCCCCAAGGGCAGAGAATAACTAAAGATGTGATTCAAATCCTGAGAGCAACGCAGTACTCCATAACGGACTTATCCTGTTTCGCACACCCGCCGAGGAACGAGCGGGAAGTCCACATGAGGATTGAGGCTGTCCTGCGCTGCGTTTTCCCGGACCTAATTCACAAGCCGAGGGTAACGAAACAAATCAAGAATTTCGAGCCTGATACAGGCATCCCGAGTATCCGCACGCTAATCGAGTACAAGTTCATCGCGAATCGAGGAGACGAGAAAAGGATTGCCGGAGAAGTCCTCGCCGACAGTCGCGGATATGTCTCCAAGGACTGGGACCAATTTGTCTACGCAATCTATGAAACGAAAAGGATTAGACCGGAGAACCACTGGGTGCAATTACTGCGGGCTTCCAATGTGGGTGACAACACGAATGCTGTCGTCATTTCAGGAGAGGAGCCAAGACATGCGGGGCGCGGCTCTCGCTCGAAGGGGCCGCGCAAGCTAAACGAGTAGTCGGACCTCGCGTCCGTGGCGGACGGCCAGTATCACGATCTGTCTTCCGTCGTAGTGATACAGGGCGACATAGGCGCCACCGCCGAATTCAATCACCCACTCGCGGAACTCCAGCGGCATTTCTTCAACCGGGCGGCCAATTTCCGGGTGCTTACCGAGCGCTTTGACGCCCTGCCGGATCGCCTTGACGGCGCGCTTAGCTGCATCCCGGCTTTTGGGAGCTAAGAACGCATGGAGACGGGCCACGTCCAGCAGGGCGGGTTGAGACCACCTCAGCCGTGGCATTTTGGAGGAGCCGCGTCCTTACCCGCTTCGAGTTTCGCCAGCCATGCGTCAGCTTCCTCGGCGGTCGCGTGCAGGCCTGTTGTCTGGTAGTGGATCCAGGCGGCTAGCGCGTCCTGCCGGAATTGTTCACGCTTCTCTTCGCGCTCCACGTACTGCTCGATCGCTTCGCGCATGACCCAGTGCGGCGAACGGCGGCGTGCCAAGGCGAGCCGCTGCAGGCGCTCTTTTGTCTTGATATCGAGCTTCAAGCTGGTGGTAGAAGGCATCGCCATCGCGGGTGCTCCAAGGTGTCACCCGGTAATACTATAGCACCGCCGCGATGAAAATTGTAGTAGTACGACAGACGATCTCAATCCTAGGCGCAATCAGTCAAAGATGAGCACGGCTGACGCGATCACCGTCGTCCACAGCCCGCGCTTATCCCCCACTGCCGACTGCGTCACGTTGGCGGTACGGACAATCTTGTTCGAGATGCGGTAGATCTCCTTTTTCTCGTCCCATGATCGGTCGGAATCGAACTCCACGTTCAGAGTGGTGGCCAGCATTTCGGCGGCAAGTTCTTCGGCGTAGTCTCCGGCGGCGTCTTCGGTTTCGCCGAACGAGTGGTGCTCGCTCAGATATCCGTAGGTAGTGCGATCGGCAGGGATAGCAACGCCAATCGAAGAGGCCAGCAGGCGGTGCGGCTCGTGGGTGGAGTTTTCGGCCACGACGGCAAATACCACTTCTCCGGGGTGCAGATAGGTGAGTCCATGCGCGCGTGGGATCAGCTTGCAGTTGGGCGGAAAGATGGATGAGACACGTACCAGGTTTTGCGCCGCGATGCCGGCGTCGCGCAGGGCGAGTTCGAAAGAGGTGAGGCGCTCCCGATGTTTTCCCACACCTTTGGTGAAGAAGATCTTCTTGGGGACCATGTCCTTGCCCAATTCAGTTTCCTCCAGGAAATTTTGAACTGATCTGAGAAGGGCAAATCTAACACAGCGATTTGTGAAGAGTGTACGAAAAAAACAAGAAGGCCCAACTTTGTCCCACAACCGCTCGCTTGGCGGCTACGGGTGCTGGTGCCGACGGCCTGGAGACGGCAACCGCTTCGCGCCGGGAAACAGTCCGCTCCCGCAGCGCTCAAGCTGCGTGAGTACGGGCTTTACCCGCCGCCAGCGGGATGATTGCCGGTTTCACCAAGTCGCGGAAATCGGCGAATCTCATGCGCACCAGTTCCCGGTGCGAACCCGCGTTGAAGGCGATTTCCTTGTCCAGGGCCAGAGTCTGGTCCACGAAAACATCCATGCCGTAGAGATTGCCGAAGGGTGGCATGGATCCGGTTTCGCAGTCGGCGAATCGGCCGCGAAATTCCTCCTCGCTGGCCAGTTCCACCGAGTCCACCCCCAGATATTTCTTCAGCCGGTATAAATCCACGCGGAACGAAGCCGGCACCACCGCCATGGCCAGACGTCCATCCACCATGACCATGACAGTTTTCGCCAGCTCTTTTCCGGGTGTGTGAGTGAGGGCGGCAATCCCCTGGGCCGTGTAGGCCACCGAGTGCGAGATCACCATGTATTGAATGCGGTTACGATCCAGGAATTCCCGAAGCATGGAAAGAGGCACAGACACCTCCCGTCCGAACCGCAAGCGGTAACGCTTCTGAAGGACTGCCGAAGCATGCTCTGCGGATCGGCGCCGATTCAATTATGCGCCCCTCAGAGGCCGCGAAGGTAGTGAAATTTCACAGGCGGCTGGAGGCTGATTCAAAAGGGGAAGAAAACGCAGGGCAAGAACTCCGGGGAGCGATCGAAGAATGTTCACTTTTGGCCGCGAAACGCCGGGAAGAAACGCTGTCAGGGAACAGCGAATCTTACGCGGCTTCTTTCGTAACCAAGGAATGCACCGCCTCCATTGGCTGCGATCCCACGATCCTCATTTCGTGCCAGTCGTAGCGAAATTCCTTGCCGCAATCCAGGCACGCGACGTAGGTGCCCGTCAGAGCCCTCGGGTTGCGACGCGAACCGGCGCGCACCGTCATCGGAAAACTATAGCGCGCGTGCCGGCACCCAAACATGGCGTCCATCAACTTCGAAAACATCGGCTAACCTCCACAGAACAAAAAGCGACAGAACTACCCCTGGCCCAACCCCTTCGCCTGAATCGTACGGCGATCTCTCACAGCTTAGATTCGAGTCGCGCCAAAAAGGTTCACGGCCACTGATAGCAAATTAGATACGCCCCATAGGCACCCCGGAATCAAGCATTTGCGGGCATTCGGCGAACCACAGGATCAATATGAGCCGGAGTGAGAGGACAAACAGGAGCAAGACTTCGCGCTCATCGGCTCTGCGGGTCGCACTTCTTGTGCCCCGAACACTTGGTCATGATCGCCGACCGGAGCCGCACGCGCAGATCGTCGGGCAGCTCGTAGAGCTCCGAATTGCGGTAAATTTCGATGGTCTTCTTAGTCGTATCGCAGACGACGTAGCAGTTGTGGCACCACGCCAGGTGATCGTCCAGTTCGGCCCTGGTCCGGGCGTCCAGCGCGCCATCGAGGTAATTGGTCAGTTCGTCGAGAAACTCAGAACACTTCACTGGTCGCCATCTCCACTGGCCCGTTTCTGAAAGTAGCGGTTGAGCCGCTCTCGCAATTGCAAGCGCGCGCGCAGCAACCGCGACTTCACCGCCGGGATGCTCAGTTCCAGCGCTTGGGCCGTCTCCTCGGTCGAGAGGCCTTCCACGTCACGGAGCACGAACACCGTCCGGAATCCCGGCGGCAACCCCTGAATGGTACGAGTCAGAATCTCCCGCAACTCCGCGTGGTTGTACATCTGCTCCGGATTGGGGCTCCAATCCGCAACCTCACGGGGCAGCGAGTCATCCTCGGTCTTTACCTCTTCGTCCAGAGAAACCGTGCGTTCCGGCTTTCTCCGGCGCAACTTCATCAGTGCTTCGTTCACCGCAATCCGCACCAGCCAGGTATAAAACTTGGACTGTTCCTGAAACCTCTCCAAGTTGCTATACGCCTTGAGGAACGCTTCCTGCACCACATCTTCAGCGTCCTCGCGATTCTGCGTAATGTGCTGCGCAATGCGGAAAACGTTGCGATCATAGCGCCGCACTAATTCTTCAAACGCTTGATCGTCGCCGCGCTTGGCCCGCCGGACCAGCTCCATTTCTTCGCTGACCGGTTGCTCTATGTTGGGTTGGATGGTACTCATTCGTAACTTGATGCAGATTTTTCCGAGAATCCGCAGTGCTATTGTACTTGCTGGCCGTGGTTTCTGCGCGTGCTTTTGAGAAAGTTGCCCATAGACAGTTGCCAGTTGCCAGTTCTCAGTACCCAGAGACCACATTCGGGCATCGTACTGGGTACTGGCAACTGGCTACTGGCAACCGGCAACTGGTCCCGGACACCAATAGGACACGTACCAAGGTGTCCCGAGATTACCTGCAAGAGGCCGTATAATCAGAGGTTAGAAGGGTTACTCCCTTCGTCCCCCCAACGACCTTACCTCGGAGTGTGAATGAAGGACCGCGGCTGGATTGAACCAATTGTGGAACGGGTGGTTGGCCAGGTTTTGGACAGCCATGCCGCCCAACTACGCACCGAGATTGTCCGCCGCGTGATGGAAGAGATCGCAGCCGGAGCTGCGACCGCCGAAGCAACCGCCCACGATGCGGCGGCTGCGTCTGGTTCCGCCGATCTGGCGCGCGCCGTTGCCGAAATTCAGATGGGCGCTTCACAACGGGAGATTCTGCGCGCCTTGCTCGATACCAGCGCCCGCTATGCCGCCCGAGTCGCGCTCTTTGTCGTAAAGGGCAGCCATGCCACCGGATGGCAGGCACGCGGCTTTGCCAATAGCGATGCAGTGAAGGATTTCGCTCTCGATGAAAACGCTCCCGCGGTCGTTCGCGCGATCGGCCGTGCGACCGGCGATCGCGTGGTGGTGAGCGCGCCAGTTGCCGACCTGGACTCGCGTTTCCTGCAGGAAGTTGGAACGCCAGCCAGCGGAGAAGGCCGGATTCTTCCCTTGATTTTGAAAGACAAAGTCGCCGCGCTGGTCTACGCCGACAGCGGAACCGGTGCGGCGGGGTTGCTCGATGCCGGCTCGCTCGAACTGCTGGTGCTTTCGACCAGCGCATGGCTCGAGGTCAACTCGCTGCGCAAGCAAGCGCAGAAGGAACCGTCCGCGGCGCACGCATACAGTCATAGCGTCGCGGCGGCCGAAGCGCCGCCATACCAGGCTCCGATGCACCCCGTGCCGGCTTACAGCGATCCCTTCGCGTCGCATGCTCCTGGCCACGCCATGGCGGCAGCCGCGTCAGCGAGCGAAGCCGCGGCGTCAGTCGCTGGCGCCGCAGTTGAGGCTCCCATTCCAATTCCAATTCCAATGATGGCCGCCGAGGGCGCGACCGCCGAAGCCCAGAGCGCGATCGCCGAAGTTCAGTCTGCGGTTGTTGAGCTGGACCCTGCGCTGGCCGAACCGCTCCCGATCGGTCATGCCGAGACCCCAGCAGCGCTCGAGGCGCCGCCGGTTCCCGCGATCTCGCCCGAGGATCAGGAAGTTCATCGCAAGGCCCAGCGTTTTGCCCGCCTGCTGGTCGACGAGATCAAACTCTACAATCAGGCAAAGGTCGCCGAAGGCCGCAAGAACAAGGATCTCTACGGCCGTCTGAAAGAAACGATCGAGAAAAGCCGTGCGACGTACCAGAAACGTTACGGGAACACGGTTGCAGCTTCCGGCAATTACTTTCAACATGAAATAATAAGAAGTCTCGCAGAAGACGATCTCTCCATCATGGGTGCCAACTTTCGGCAGTAGGTAGGGTTCGAGTGCGCCGTTTTGCAGTTGTAGTTTTCGCTGGAATTTTCTCCCTGCTCTGGCTCGGTTTTTTGCAGCCCGCAGTCGCCCAGTCTCAGCCGTCCGTAGAGACGGCGCCTGCCCCGTCTCCCGCTGCGAGCGCACCCGCCCGGAGCACAGCGTCGAAAAGCACGGCCTCGAAACCCACTTCAGCGAAAAGCACGCCCGCCAAGAAAAAGGCCGCCGCTTCCACCAGCACCAGGAAAAAGCATAAGACCATCTCTCCGCGCGTGCGCCGGGTGCGGCGGGCCTTTGTCGCGTCGGCCAATCTTCGTACCATGGCGCAGCAGTTGTTGCAGGATCGCACTCCCACCGCCTATGCCGGAGTCGAAGCCTATGCGCGCCGTCACGCCAAAGAAGACGCCGGAGCACTAGCCTGGCTGGTCGTAGGCTATGCCCACACCCTCGATCACGACTACGCCAAAGCGATCGATCCGCTCAACCGGGCCAAGTCCGGCGCCAGCGAACTCGGAGACTACGTTGCTTACTACCTCGGCGACGCCTATCTAAAAACGGCGCACAATGCCGAGGCGCTCTCCACGCTCGCCGATTTCAGCAAAGACTTTCCCGATTCACTTCTGATCCGCGATGCCGGCCTGGTTTATGCGAACGCGCTGCTGGAGGAAGGCCGCGCACAGGAGGCTGCCGCTCTGCTGGAGAAAGACCGCGCTCCGGTGCGCAGCGACGTGGAATTCGCCATTGGACGCGCCTACGAAGCTGCGGGCGACCATCAGAGGGCCGCGAGCGCTTTCCGCAACGTTTACTTCAACCTTCCCACCAGCAGCGAGGCGGATCCGGCGGGAACGGAATTGCGCAAGCTCGGGATCTCCGGCTCGATCGCCGAGCGCCGCGCGCGCGCCGATTTGCTGTTCAAAGCCAGGCATTACAGCGACGCTGCCCACGATTACCACGATCTCGTCGAAGAAGTTAGTCCGGAGAACCGTCCGGAAGTACAGCTGGCGCTCGCGGGAGCGCTGGAGAAAAGCGGCAGCAGTCACGATGCCCGCCACATTCTCACTTCCATGGGAGTGCAGAGCGGCGACGCCGAAGCCGAGCGCCTCTATCTGCTGAGTGAAACCCAGCGTTCCACCAGCGATGAAGACGCCGTGCAACGCACCCTGAACGAGCTGCGGCAATTTGGTCCGGCGAGCCCGTGGCTGGAACAAGCGCTGCTTTCGGCCGGGAACATGTACCTGCTGAAGCGCGACTACGATCGCGCCATCGACTACTTCCGCGAATTGCAGGAGCGCTTCCCGAATGGCAGTCACGCGTCCTCTGCGCACTGGAAGGCCGCGTGGCTCGCTTTCCGGCAAGGCCGAACCGATGAGGCCCGGCGAGAATTCGAACAACAAGTCGAGCTCTATCCCGATTCCGCGGAAATTCCCGCCGCGCTCTACTGGCGTGCGCGTCTCGCCGAAGAAGAAGGCAACCCGGCCATGGCGCGGGCGTTTTATCAGAAACTCACCGACCGTTTTCTCAATTACTATTACGCCGAGTTCGGCCGGCAGCGCCTGAAAGGCTTGCCCAGCGGAGGCGCCGCGTCGCAAGGAAGCCCAGCCGAACCCCCGCCGCACTACACGCTGCTCGACCACATTCCTCCGCTTCCAACCACGGGAAAAATTACCGCAACCGATCCTCCCGACGACAACCTGCGCGTCGAACGGGCGCGTCTGCTCTCGAACGGCGGCCTCGCGGATATGGCGGTGCGCGAGTTGCAGGCCGCCGCAAGTCAAGAGGGAGGAACCTGGGCGCCGCCCGAGATGGCGCGCGTTTATCAGGACATCGGCCGCTATGATCGTGGCATCGAGATCATGAAGCGCACGACGCCGAACTATTTCGCCGTCGATATTCCCGACCTGCCGCGTCCCTATTGGGAAGCGCTTTTCCCCAAAGCCTATTGGACCGATCTGCGCAAGTATTCGGCGCTCAACGGACTCGATCCCTATCTGGTCGCATCGCTAATCCGGCAGGAATCCGAGTTCAATGCGCTGGCTCTCTCTCGCGCCAACGCCGTGGGCCTGATGCAGCTTCTGCCGAAGACTGGCAAAAGCGTAGCCAAACAAGTCAAGCTCAAAGGCTACAACGCGCCGCAGCTTTACACGCCGGCCGTAAACCTGGAACTAGGCACGCGCTATTTCAAAGATATGGTGGACAAGTACAACGGACAATACGAGTACGCGCTGGCCGCCTACAATGCCGGCACCGACCGCGTTGGAGACTGGCTGGGCGAGGGCCACTACCGCGATCCGCAGGAGTTCGTCGAATCCATCCCCTTCACCGAAACCCGAGAGTACGTCCAAGCCATCCTGCGCAACGCGAACGTCTACCGCCAACTCTACGGGACACCCTAGCGGATTTGCGTAGGGACACGCGCCCTCGGCTGTCCAGCGGGGCGAAGCCCCGTCAAGCTCTCAGCTTTCAGTTATCGGTTTTCAGTCAAAGCGGGATTTTTCTGAGAACGCTTGGCCCTGTTTTTCGCGTTTGACCACGCCCACCAAATCGCTACAATTGGCATAGAGACGTTATGGACCCGAATGTCACACAAGAACGCGAGCAGGCCCACGCGCTGCTCGACATGCTGCCGGATGAGAAACTTGCCGCCGTGCGCACCTTGCTCCGGGTGATGGTGGAACCACTTTCGCATTCGCTGTCTTCCGCCCCGGTCGAAGAAGAGGAAATCACGCCCGAGACGGCTGCGGCGATCGACCGCGCCCGCGCTTCTCTCGCTCGCGGAGAAGTCATTCCCCACGAAGACATCCTGCGCGAGTTCGGCCTGGGCAAATGACAAGGGGTAAATAACTAAGAGCTAATGACCGAACCGTCCGCGCCCGAACGGATCGCGGTTAGCTGGTCGACGGAGGCCCGCGGTGATCTGCGCGCCATCGACCGCGAAACTGCCGTGCAGATTCTCCACTGCGTGGGCCGTTACCTGGCCAGCCGCACCGGCGACGTGAAGAAACTCAAGCCTCCGCACACCGGTTTCCGTCTCCGCTGTGGCGATTACCGCGTGTTCTTCGATCTTAGAGACGAGAACACAATCCAGATCGTTGCCGTCCGCCACCGTCGCGAAGCCTACCGCTGAGCTACGATGTGAGCGTGGGCAAGGTAGAGAGGATCGGGATTTGAGCTTGTCCAATCTCACTTTCTTAGAGAAACGGAAGTTTGAGCAACTCCTTAAGGTATGAGCAGCGGGTACGTGTTGGAATCTAGCAGTCGAAGGATGCGTGTGCGTTCCTTTTGCAGAACTCGCATAAGCCCAAACCTGGCTTCAGTGTCGTTACCTTAATAGTAAGAAGGCGGGAAATGAGCGAAAAGCTGCCGCTGGAAGCTGGATGAAACGCTCTACGCCGACGGTTGGCTGGGCGACTTCGTGAACACGATCTCAAACACCAGCAGCCCCGCCCCCACCACAATCGCGCTGTCGGCCACATTGAAGGCCGGCCACTGGTGTCGGCCCACATAGAAGAGAAGAAAATCTACGACGTGGCGGCTGATGAGGCGGTCCCACAAATTGCCGACGGCTCCGCCCAGAATTAACGCCAGCCCGATTCCAGTGGTGGTCATGCGGTGGCTGTTTTTCCAGAGCAGCATGGAGACGATCAGCAGCGCAATCACCGAGAACGCAATCAGCAGGCCGACTTTCCATTGCGACGGAGAGTCCGCAAAAATGCCAAACGCGGCGCCCGGGTTTTCGGCGTGGATGATGCGAAAAAATCCGGGAATGACCGGGATGCTGTCGTGCAAGGAAAGCCGGCGAGCGATCGTCCATTTAGTGGCGCGATCGAGAGCGACGACGAGCAACGCGATCAGGAAATGATATTTGCGCATGGGTTGGGAATTTCTCGGTATCTATAGCTTATCGCCTTTGCGGAATCTGCGGTCACGCCCCTTCAATTTCTCTAAGCACGGCGCTGCAGCGCTCGCACACCGTGGGATAGTTCTTGTCCTCACCCACATGGATCGAGTAGTTCCAGCAGCGCTCGCACTTTTGGCCATCGGCTTTCTTAACCTCAACTTGCACGCTCGCAGTGCCGCTTGCGGTGCTTTGAGTCAGGCTGACGACCGAGACGATCAATAGATAACGCAACTGGGACTCGTAGCGCTTGAGAACCGCATAGAGCGGCTCGGGCGCAGAGAGATGGACCTGGGCCTCGAGGCCTGTACCGATGAGCTTGCTGTTGCGGGCCTCTTCGAGGGCTCTCAGTACATCGTCGCGAACGTGTCGAAGTTGAATCCATCCGCCATCACCGGCAATGTCTGACAAGATCGCACCGCTGATTTTGGTAGCGGCCGGCGTGCAAATCGCGCCGCTGGCCGTGAAGTTGTCATCTTTGAACATCGCCAGATGAACACTCTCCTCACGATATGCGACTTTCGGCAAATGCTGCCAGACTTCCTCGGCGGTGAAGCTCATGATGGGCGCGACGGCGCGAACGAGTGTCTCGCCGATACGCCACAGCGCAGTTTGCGCACTGCGTCGTTTCTGCGATTTCGGAGCGGACGTATACAGGCGGTCTTTGAGCACATCAAGATAAAATGCGCTCAAATCCACAATGCAGAAGTTGTTTACCCGCTGATAAATCTTGTGGAAGGCAAATTCGTCGTAAGACTCCGAAATGGCGTTGGCGAATAATATGGCCTGCAGCACCATGTACTGGTCGAGTTCCTCCATCTTCTCGAAGGGCACCGCGTCTTTCACCGGATCGAAATCGTAGAGATTGCTCAAAACGTAACGAAAAGTGTTGCGAATCTTCCGGTAATTTTCGCCCACCCGTTGCATCAGGGCTTCGGAGCCGACTACGTCTTCGCGGAAGTCGACGGATGCGGTCCATAGGCGGACGATTTCTCCGCCGAGGCGGTTGGCGATGTCCACCGGATCGACGTCATTGCCGCGCGACTTCGACATAGCCTGGCCTTTCTCGTCGAGCGTCCAGCCGGGCGTGACTACGCCGCGATAGGGAGGCGTCGCGCGTGTTCCCATCGCGCAAAGGAGCGACGACTGGAACCATCCGCGATATTGGTCGCCGCCTTCGAGATAGAGATCGGAGGGCCATGGATAATCGGGCTCATCGGCGATTAAGGCAAGATAGCTGGCTCCTGATTCGAGCCACACGTCGAAGATGTCGAACTCTTTCTCGAACTTCGTGCCGCCGCAATGCGGGCATTTTGTTCCGGCGGGAACAAGGCTGTCGGGTTCGGACGTAAACCAGGCATCGGCGCCCGAGCGGGCGAATAGTTCGACGACCTGGCGGTTGATGGCGTGGTCGTTGAGCGGCTTGCCGCAGCTCTCGCAGAGAAAGACGGCGATCGGGACGCCCCACACCCGCTGGCGCGAGATGCACCAGTCGGGTCGGGTTTGAATCATGTTGGAGAGGCGCTCTTCGCCCCACGCGGGATCCCATTTGACGCTCTTGATTTCACTTAAGGTCCGCGTGCGCAGCGTGTCTTCTTTCCCTTTGCCGCCGGGCATGGGCGTTTCCATGGAAATAAACCACTGCTCGGTGGCGCGGAAGATCACGGGATTGTGGCAGCGCCAGCAGTGAGGGTACGAGTGCTCGGTTTTTTCGGTGTGCAGCAGAGCGCCGCGGCTTTTGACCAAGTCGATGATGGGCTGATTGGCGTCCCAAACGCGCTTGCCATCGTATTCGGGCAGGCCGTTGCGCAGGATGCCTTTTTCGTCGACGTTGCTGGTGGCGTCGAGGCCGTACTTGACGCCGGTGGCGAAGTCTTCAGCGCCGTGCGAGGGCGCAGTGTGGACCACGCCGGTGCCGGTGTCCATGGTGACATAGTCGGCGAGCACGCCGAGAACTTTGCGGTCGAGGAAGGGATGCTGGAAGTTGAGGCGCTCAAGCTTGCGTCCGGGGAAGTGGGCGAGTTCGAGCGGGTTCGAGAGGCCGCATTTCTCGGCGGCGTCTTTGGCCAGCTTGGAGGCAACGATGTAAGCCTCGCCGCCGGATTCCAGCGCCACGTATTCCTCGTTGGGATGAAAAGCCACGGCCATGGAAGCCGGCAGCGTCCAGGGAGTCGTCGTCCAGATGATGGTGGAAAGTTTCTTGCCGGCGAGCGCGGCGTCGAGTGTTTCGGGCTCGTCGAGCAGCGCGTATTTCACCCAGACAGTGCTGCTGGTGTGATTCTCGTATTCGACTTCGGCTTCGGCGAGCGCCGTCTCATCGTGCATGCACCAATAGACAGCGCGCAGGCCTTTGTAGACGAATCCGTTTTCGTAGAAGGAGAAGAAAGTCTGCAGCACCACCGACTCGTACTGCGGCGTCATGGTGGCGTAGGGCTTGTCGAAGCGGCCGAAGACGCCGATGCGCTTGAATTGCTGGCGCTGCAGGTCGAGGAATTTCTGCGCGTACTTGCGGCACTCGGCGCGGACGTCGGTCGGGTGCATCTCCAGCTTCTTGCCGCCGAGCTCTTTGTCGACCTTGATTTCAATGGGCAGGCCGTGGCAGTCCCAGCCGGGGACGTAGGGCGCGTCGAAGCCGGACATGGTCTTCGATTTGACGATGAAATCCTTAAGGCACTTGTTCATCGCCGTGCCCAGGTGGATCGGTCCGCTGGTGTAGGGTGGGCCGTCGTGCAGGATATACTTTTCCTTCCCCTTACGAGCTTCGCGGATGCGCTCGTAAAGGCCCATCTGCTCCCATCGCTCCAGCATTTTGGGCTCGTTCTGGGGCAGCCCTGCCTTCATGGGGAAGCCGGTCTTGGGCAGATTGATGGTGGATTTCAGGTCCGTCGGCACTCGCAAGGTTCTCCCAACTGATTGAATCTTTTCATTATATAGGGAGCGCGGAAGGACATGTCTATGGGGGGCTGCCTCGCTTGGAACGAATTCAAAAAGTACTGTTTCCCGTCTGCAAAAAACGTGTACAATTTTTAATAGACTGTGGCCTGCGCCCATCCAGAGCATTTTCGTGGTACTGTAACCCACGCTTGGGTTCGGGAAGGGCATGACTTCAGAGCCTGCCCTGAGCGAAGCCGAAGGGTGCCGCTAACGGCCGCCAGAATTGCGGGCTTTAGCCCCGGAGCGATTGCCGGCGGCGAGGCCAGCAGTAAACGCGAAAATTTGGATTACACTATCGGTGAAAGCGCATCTAAAGTTACTGGGAAATGTTGGCGTACAAGCTTCGTCCCTTTTGCCAGCGATCTTTTTTGCGACCCTTGAGGCGCGCTTAGGCATCTAAATCAGCGGCTGTTCGTACCGTAAGCTTGGCGTTACTGCTCGGGAAAATATGCCAGAATTTGAAACACCGCAGAATCCGCTGGGTCCAGAACCAGAGTTGCACCTTCTCCTGGTTAATCAGACTCTGGACGAGCCTCTCTGGAAATCCCTGGTCCGCAACATTGACGAATTCTTCTTCCCCAAGAAACTCCCTCCGCTGGTCCTGACCTCGAAGCCCGTACCGGTGCGCGACATCTGGGGCTTCTATAACTACAAAGGAAAGGGAGTCGCTGGCTCAACCGTCATTCACGTGCTGGCCTTGTCCATCATCATCGCAGCTACCTACGTGGGACGGAGGATCGTCGAGGTTGCCAAGCCTAAAGAAATTGTCGAGTTGATCGCGCCCGATGACATTCCCGCGCTGCCGCCTTCGAAGAGCGTGAGCGGCGGCGGTGGCGGCGGCGGCGATCGCGACAAGCTGCAAGCATCGGAAGGCCGTTTGCCCAGGCAGTCCATGCAACAGCTCGCTCCGCCCGCGGCAGTGATTCGCAACCTCGATCCGAAACTGCCAGTCGAGCCGACCATCGTGGTTCCCCCCGACATTCACCTGCAGCAGCCAAACATGCCCGACCTGGGCGATCCGATGTCGCATCTGCCCTCTGTGCCGTCGAATGGAACCGGCTATGGCGGCGGCATTGGTTCCGGCAGCGGTGGCGGCGTCGGTTCGGGCGAGGGTCCCGGATACGGCCCTGGTCACGGCGGCGGCGTCGGCGGTGGGGCGTTCCGCGTTGGCGGCGGCGTTTCCGCTCCCAAAGCGATTTATGCGCCCGACCCCGAGTACTCCGAGGAAGCCCGCAAGGTTAAGCACATGGGCACAGTCGTACTGTGGCTGATCGTTGGCCCGGACGGCAGGCCGCGCGACATCCGGGTGGCTCGCACTTTAGGATTGGGCCTGGATGAAAAAGCCATCGAAGCGGTAAAAACCTGGCGCTTCGAGCCGGCCCGCAAGGATGGCCAGCCGGTCGCCGTGCAGATTAACGTCGAAGTCAATTTCCATTTGTACTGAGCCCGCAGTAGCGAAAAAGTTAGGAGCCCAGCGGCCGCGCAAGCGGCCGTTTTTCTTTTTCAGTGGAGGGCCAGGCGTCCCCGCTCGCGTAGGGGCAGGTGCCCCCACCTGCCCCGCCGGGCGCAGCCCGGCGTCTTTTCGCCTACTCCTTCAAATCCACATGCACCACATCTTCCACCGGAAGCCCAAGGAACCGCGTTCCCATCCGGCTGAACTTTTCCGCCGAATCTGTCGCAAAGAACTTGAGCGCGGGGACTCTCCGCTCGCTCTCCGTCTGAGGCGAAGACGCCAGCGGCTTAACTTGCAGTTGACGCGCTACTGCCTGCGCAGTCGATTCAGCCGAATCCACGATGACAACATGCTCCGGCGCCACGCGGCGCAACAGCGGTTTGATCAGCGGATAGTGGGTGCAGCCGAGCACCAGCACGTCGGCGTTAAAATCGCCCGCGTCGTCCGAAAAAGCCTCCGACAAATAAATCCGTGCCACCTGCTCGGTCACCGGATGCTCCACCCAACCCTCTTCGACCAGCGGCACAAACAGAGGACAAGCTTTCTCGCGCACCGCGACTTTGCGGGCTTCGAGCGCCCGCCGGTAGGCATGGCTGCCGATGGTCGCATCCGTGCCGATGACGACCACCTTCCGCTCGCGAGTGGCCGCCGCCGCGGCTTCCGCTCCCGGCTCGACGACGCCGATCACTCCGACGCCAGCCGCCGCTTTGATCTCGTCGAGCGCCAGCGCCGTTGCCGTGTTGCACGCGATCACCAGCAGTTCCGCGCCCCGATCCTGCAAATAGCGCACCGCTCCGACCGCATAATGCGCAACCGTAGCCGCCGACTTCGATCCGTAAGGCAGGCGCGCCGTGTCGCCGAAGTAGAGATAGTCGGCGTCGGGAATGCGCTCGACCAGCGCGCGCAGCACGGTAAGCCCGCCAACGCCGGAATCGAACACGCCGATGGTGGGCCTGCCTGAATTGGGCATAGTCGTCAGAGTTCAACCTTCCGCGGTTGTTGGACCGATGATCGACCGGATCGGTGAAATTCGATTTGCCGGAAACCCTCCCTGGCGGGCGTGTTCGCGGATCGTCTCTTCATTCGGTGCGATGTAGACGCAGTAGATCTTGTCGTCGGTGACGAAACTTTCAAGCCACTGGACCTGTGGGCCAAGCTTCTGGAGAACGCCGCACGACTTCTGCGAGATGGCCTGAAGTTCCTGCTGAGTCAGTTTGCCGGCATTGGGAATCTCGCGTTCGATCACATATTTCGGCATGGTGCACTCCTGCGGTTGAAGTTCTGGCTGCCGCAACCGCGAACCCGGATTCTAGCACCGCTCGAAGTCCGGCATACACCACAAACTTTTCTACCGCATCTAAGGAAATCCGTACCCTTCGTGGACCTTCGTGTCCTTGGTGGTTAACGAACTTGGCGGGCTACCCTAATTCGTCCAGTTGCCTCATCCATCCGCTCCCCGTTATCCTTCAGGCCATGCCCAGCACTCTTGTCGAATGCGTTCCCAATTTTTCCGAAGGCCGCGACCCGGCCAAGGTCAATGCCATCATCGAAGCCATGAAAATCCCCGGCGTCTATCTCCTCGACCGCGAGATGGATTCCGACCACAACCGCTCGGTCATCACCTTGGTCGGCGAGCGCGAGGCCATTCAGGAAGCCGCCATTCGCGGGGTAGGCAAGGCCGCTGAGTTGATCGATCTCACCAAACATCAGGGCGCGCACCCGCGCATGGGCGCAGCCGATGTCATTCCTTTTATCCCAATTGACGGCGTGACCATCGAAGACTGCGTCGCCATGGCGCGCCACGTTGGAGCCGAAATCGCCAAACGCTTCCAGATCCCGGTCTATCTTTATGAAGCCGCCGCGGCCACGCCCGAGCGCCAGAACCTGGAGAATATTCGCCGCGGTCAGTTCGAAGGCATTCGCGCCGACATCGCGACCAACCCCGCGCGCAAGCCCGATTTCGGCGAGCCCCGTGTGCATCCCACCGCCGGCGCAACCGTCGTCGGTGCGCGCAAGTTTCTGATTGCCTACAACGTCTTTCTGAATACGCCGGACGTCGACATCGCCAAGAAAATCGCGAAAGCCGTCCGCTTTTCGACCGGCGGCCTGCGCTTCGTCAAAGGCGCCGGGTTCCTGGTGCGCGGCCTGGCCCAGGTCTCGATGAACCTGACCGACTTCGACCAGACGCCCATCCACCGCGTTTTTGAATTCGTGAAACGCGAAGCCGCGCGCTACGGCGTCATCCCGGTTTCAAGCGAGATCGTCGGCCTGATTCCGAAGCGGGCGTTAGAGCAGGCCGCGGAATGGTTTCTGCAAATCGAAAACTTCGATTCCTCGCTCATCCTGGAAAACCGCCTGACCTCGGTCATGGGTGGAAAGATGGCCGTAGGTGGCTTGCGCGCTGGCATCGAGCCTTTCATCGAACAACTCGCCGCTCCCACCGCGACTCCCGGAGGAGGCAGCGCCGCCGCCGCCACCGGCGCCATGGCCGCCGGACTCGCAAGCATGGTAGCGACCATGTCGCGCGGCAAGAAAGCGTACCTGCAGCATGAAAGCCAGCTCAGCGAAGCGATCGGCAGGCTAAGTCAGCTTCGCGAAGAACTCAAATCCGCAATCGACGCCGACGCCGAGTCCTACAACACTGTCATGAAAGCCTACAAGTCGGCTAAGTCGTCCGATGGCAAATCCGATGGCAATGCCAATGCCAACGACGGCGACAGCGCGATCAGCGCCGCGCTCAAACAGGCGACCAGCGTCCCACTAGGCGTCGCTGAAAACGTAGTTGAGGTGGCGAAGATCGCGGCCAAGCTGCAGCCGATCACCAATCCGAACATGAAGTCCGACCTGACGACCGCGATCGCCCTGGCCAAAGCCGCCCTCGAAGGCGCGCTCGCAAACGTAGAGATCAATCTAGATACGCTGAAGAAGGATTCGCCGAAGGACGAGGCGTTCGTGACCGAAACGCGAAAACAGGCAGCGGCGCTGAAAGGCTAAAATTGCTGTCCCGGTGTCTATTCTCTGATATGGGGCATTCAAACCGGCTGATGCGTTGGGCAGTGATCGCATCAGCCGCGATAGTCGCCATCCTCTTGCTGACACTTCGCGCACTCTGCCCTGACGCTGACCGGGTCGAATCCGAGCAGTACGCCGTCTACTCGGCGTATATCGAGCCGAACCTAACCGGAGAGTCTCACGATTTGGGCGACCGAAGCGGACTCGTCGTGATACAGGAAAACACTATCAACAGAAGGGGATACGGTTCTCTTTTCAGCAGCACACGTCACGTTAAAGCGAACATTCCGCAACTTCGAGGTTCTGTTCTGTTTGAGTTATTCATCACCAATCTCCTCGATGAGCGGCTGGAAAGACGGTTTCACCTCTCCGCAAAATATGAACTTGGGACGCAACAGGAGATCAATCTGTATCCATTCGAGCAGTTCACACGTCGATTTCCGGACAGCTACGGCTACCTGACATTTTCACGTGTGGCCTTCAATCGTGATCTGACGAAAGCATTTTTCTACACGGAGCACATTTGCGGCCTGTGTGGGGAAGGCAAGTACGTCTTCATGCGGAAGGTAAACGGGAACTGGGTTGTAGAGCGCACTGCCTCTACTTGGATTTCGTAAGCGCTGACTTGATCCGGGATGCTCAGGATGGTAGTAATTGCACTCTCTGCGGCCCAAGACCCGAGCCGCCTGTTTTTCCACGCAAGCCGCCCCGATTCGAGCGTTCCATGACCAAACGGGGAGGACGTGCTTCAGTTACCGTCCTGCCTCGACGAATTAGGGATTAAAATAGGAACAGCGTAAAGACCGCCAAGGATCGCCAACGTGCGGTTCGCGGCTTGCATCTAACCTTGTCAAACCAAGTTTGAGGACTTCCATGAAGAAATTCTGTTTTGCGGTTTTGCTTTTGTGCGCGATGGCTGGTTATGCCATGCCGATCGCATCGTCGGCGCGTTCCATGATGCCTGCAGAGATTCAGCAACTGATCGGCGTCGACTACCGGGCGCTCAAAGATTCGCCCACCGCCCAGGCGCTCAAGGACAAAGTCATGCCCGAAAACCTGAAGCAACTCGAGAGCGCGCTGAAAGGCATTGGTATTAACTCCGACCGCGATCTCGACCAGCTCAATTTCGCCTCTTTCCGTACTGAAAAGAAGGGCATTCAAACCATCGGCGTGGCGGCTGGATCGTTCTCCGCCAAAGCCGTCCTCAAGAAGCTGAAGCTCAAGAAGATCGCGGCCACCAAGTATGGCACGACCAGCATTTACCCGATGGATAACGGCCTGGTGATGACCTTCCTGGACGACAACACGCTGGCTTTCGGCAATCCGGCATCGTTGCACAGCGCCCTCGATACCCGCGACGGCAAGCGCCCATCGCTCGATTCCAATTCGGTGATGACCGACCAGATGTCGTCCGTCGATGGCGCGCCTCTGTGGAGCATCCTCGACCAGCAGGGAACCCAAGCCATGATGCTTTCCGCGATGGGCGATGCCGCAAAGGTCGGCGACTATGAAGGCGTCAAGAAGCGCATTCTGGCTTCTCGCTACACCATGAGCTTCCAGAACGGAGTCGATTTCGACCTGAGCGTTCAAACCGCCGACTCGATGACGGCGGCCACGCTGTCCACGGTCCTCAAGGGCGTCATGCTTTACAAGAAGATGAGTGCCAGCCCGGCCGAAAAGACTGCCATTGACGCCACCACCGTCGATTCCGACAGCTCGAGCCTGCAACTTCACTTCAAAAGCGACGACCAGAAGTTCCAGTCCCTGATGAACTCGCCGCTGTTCGCAGCGGTTTCGCATTAACGTTTTCGCGCTAACCTCTCGTTCGAATGTGAAGCACAGAAGAAAACGTCCCGGAGGTTCCTCCGGGATGTTTTCTTTTCCGCTGATCCCGATCGCGCATCAACGCTTGGATCATGATCTGGCAACTCCCATGATGCTGGTTAGTTTCAGGCACGAACATCGAGATCCGCAACGCCGCCCTTGGGGCCAGAATCTTTCCGATGATTCGCATTCATCTCTGATAAGATTCACCTTCTTCAAAGGGTGCCACTGTGAGCAACGAAAAAGCTGGCTACAACCGATTCCTCCTGCTGGTAGCAGGACTTGGCGGACTGCTCTACGGCGTCGACGTCGGCATCATTGCGGGAGCTTTGCCTTATCTGGAGGCCACCTCCGGGTTGAATGCGGGCCAGCTTTCCATCGTCGTCGCCGCCGTGCTCCTCGGCAGCGTGATCTCAACCCTGTTCGCGGGCGCGCTCGCAGACTGGATGGGACGCAAGCCGCTGATGATGCTCAGCGGATTGCTGTTTGTATGCAGCATTCCCATCATTGCGCTCTCGCACGGCTATGAGTCGTTGGTACTTGGCCGCCTCTTGCAGGGCATCAGCGCCGGCCTGATCGGTGTGGTGGTCCCGCTGTATTTGGCGGAGTGCCTGGCGGCGACGAACCGCGGCAAGGGGACGGGCATCTTCCAATGGCTGCTGACACTCGGCATCATGACGGCGGCCGCCGTCGGGATGTTCTTCAGTTATCGCGTTGAAGAGGTGGCTCGACTGGGCGATCCCGCGAGACTCTTAGCCTTCAAAGACACGGCTTGGCGCAGCATTTTCTGGGTTTCGCTGCCCCCCGGCATCTTGTTCGTGATCGGCAGCCTCATGGTGTCGGAGTCTCCGCGCTGGCTGTTTCTCCGTGGGAAACGGGATGCCGCCTACGCCGCGCTTCTGCGCTCCCGCACCACCGAACAAGCAAACCTCGAGCTGGCGGAAATGGAACAAGCCGCCGCTTCGGAGAAAGCGAAAACTTCCACCGGAGCCAAGGTCAGGGAATCGCTTTTGCGGCGCAAATACGTGATCCCGTTTGTCCTGGCCTGTGTCATTCTCGCGTGCAACCAAGCCACCGGCATCAACTCCATCATTGGCTACAACACCAACATTCTTTTGCAGAGCGGTCTTTCCGATCTCCAGGCGCACTGGGGCTACGTCATTTTCACGGTAGTGAATTTCCTCATGACCATTGGCGGCGTGCTGCTGGTGGATCGCAAGGGACGCAAGTTCCTGCTGTCGGTGGGAACGGCCGGAATTATTCTGTCGCTCGTCTCGACCGGCCTGCTCTTCCGCCGGACAGAAAGTCTGCGTGTAGATTCCAGAGAGGCGTTGCAGTCCATGGTTTCTGGAAACTACCAGGTCAAGCTCTCCTTTGATGAATTGCAGCTCCTCCTCCAGGGACGCCTGCATCTGAATTTGCCTGATGCGTCGCAGTCCGTTGTTACTGCAAACGACAAGGTAAAGCTCACCTACAACCAGAAGCTGGCCGAAACATTGCTGAGCCCATCCGGAGACGCCGCCCAGCGCATCGGCAACCGCCCTACGTCTCTGGTCGTCATCTATTCGTACGGCGACTTCCGGGCCGCGACGAAGGCCGCGCGTTCCGACGACATCGCCGCGACGCCCATCGAAATCACGCGCGAAAGCTGTGTGCCCGCCAACAAAGTGGTGGCATTCTTTCGGAATCCCTTCGGCAATCTCGATGCCGCGCGCCAGGCTCCGCTGAGGATCGACAACGCGCTGATTACTCCCCTGCCCACCGAGCGCAGCGGAATGCTGGTCGCCATCGCGCTTTTCGTGTTCATGGCGTTTTACGCCGTAGGGCCCGGAGTCTGCGTGTGGCTGGCGCTTTCCGAGCTGATGCCGACCCGCATCCGGTCGAACGGCATGAGCATCGCCTTGCTGCTCAACCAGGCGGTTTCCACCACTATCGCCGCCGTATTCCTGCCCATGGTCGGCAAGCATGGTTACGCCGCCATGTTCTTTGGCTTTGCCGCCTGCACCGTAATCTACTTCATCACTGCCGCCGTGTTCCTGCCGGAGACGAAAGGGAAGACTCTGGAAGAAATCGAAGCGCATTTTGAAGGAACAGGCCCGTAACGGCCCGCATGTAGCGGGCGCCGACCGCGGCTCCAGCCACTGATTGTCACGATGAAGGCCGCCTGAACAAGCCGGTTGTCGCGTACCGGTTCTGCCCTCCAGTCTTGCGAAAACATCACGATTACATGCACCTGTGACCGGGATCACAGAACCTCGCCCGCAAACGCTCCAATATTCCAGTTTGTAGATTCAATCTTGTGAATGTATTCTCGTTCCGATGTTGGCCAACAAAAACTCGAATGGAGCTTGCAGATGAAGAGAATTGATGTCCAATTGTTTGCCCTCGCAACCGTCTTTGTCCTTGTTCTCACGCTTTCCCTGTCGGCGCATGCGCAAGGCGCATCCGAGACACTCTACAAATCAAAATGTGCCATGTGCCACGGCGCCGACGGAAAGAAAGCGGCCGGCCACGATCTCACGAGTGCCGCCGTGCAAAAATCGGACCTCGTGGCTGTCATCACGGACGGCAAGGCCCCCAAGATGCCCAAGTATGGAGATAAGTTGAAACCGGAGGAGATTAAGGGGCTGGCGGATTACATCAAGACTCTGAAGTAACGGTCCTGACTGGTTGTTGCCATCAAGATTAGGATTTTGCCCAGCGCGGCGGACGATTCGGCGGCGAAGCCTGTAGTGTGCCTGCGCCGCAGGGCATGGAAAACAGGAGAGTAGTGGTTTCAAATGAATCTGCGAGAGCGCGTCCAAGACCGGTTGCAGCCCATCTATTTCCTGGGGCAGAATCCCCTCACGCTCACGGGCGCCGTGATCACGACAAGCACGGCGCTTACCACCATCGCCTTCTGGTTTTATGAAATCTTCTTGCCGGGACCGCCGCATCCTTATATTGGCCTTCTGGTCTTCCTCATCCTCCCGGGCATTTTTGTAATCGGTTTGCTGCTGATTCCACTTGGCATCTGGCTCCGGCGGCGAAGTCTGCGCGCCAACGGAAAACTGCCGGGGGTTTTCCCCGCTATCGACCTGGGCCTGCCGGTGGTGCGCCGCACTTTGGAGTACGTGACCGCGGCCACCATGCTCAATCTTCTCATCGTTGGCACCGCATCGTACCGCGGCGTGCAGTACATGGATTCAACGAGTTTCTGCGGCACGGTTTGTCACCGCGTGATGATTCCCGAGTATACGGCCTATCAGAATTCTCCACACTCGCGTGTGGAATGTGTCGACTGCCACATCGGGCCGGGCGCGTCGTGGTTTGTGCGATCAAAGCTTTCCGGTCTGCGGCAGGTGTTCGCCGTAACATTCCACACCTATTCGCGGCCCATTCCTTCGCCGGTAAAGTATCTCCGCCCGGCGCGCGAGACCTGTGAGCAATGCCACTGGCCGCAGCGCTTTACTGGCGACAAGTTCCTGGTGAACACCAGCTACAAGGACGACGAAAAAAACACACCGCAGACCGACGTGTTGCTGCTGAAAGTGGGCGGAATCACGTGGCAGGGTTCGATCGGCATCCACGGGCACCACCTCGCCGACAACGCGCGCATCCGCTACATTTCGACCGACGCCGAGCGCATGACGATCCCAGTCGTGGATTACATCGACGATCGGGGAAAGACCACGGAATTCATTTCCACCGATGCCAAGCCAACCAAAGAACAATTGGACAAGGGAGAACATCGCGTGATGGATTGCGTGGATTGCCACAACCGGCCCACGCATGCCTTCGATCTGCCTGAAAACGCAGTGGACAAGCAAATGTCGCTCGGGCACATCAGCCCAGAGCTTCCCTACATCAGGAAGAAGGCGGTCGAGGTTCTCAAGGTGGATTATCCCACCCGCGAGGTAGCCCAGCAGCGCATCGCTGGCGCGATCGACAATTTCTATCAAACCAATTACCCGCAGATCTATCAGACGCGGCGCGCGGCGGTGGAGCAATCGGGCAAGGAGGTGGCAGCCATCTACCTGCGCAACATCTTCCCCGACATGCGTGTAACCTGGGGCACTCACCCGAATAATATTGGGCACAATGATTCGCCGGGCTGCTTTCGCTGCCACGACGGCAGTCATACCAGCGCCGATGGCCAGACCATCACCAACGATTGCAGTGCGTGCCACAACCTGCTGGCGGTTCAGGAGGAAAACCCGAAGGTGCTGACGGATCTTGGCATGAAGTAAGCATTGCCGGAAGCTGGTTTCGTGAATCGGTTTTGGATAGGGCACGGCTTTACAGGCTGCGGAAAAACGTCGTGTAGAGACGGGGCTTGCCCCGTCTCAGACTGCCGAAGAACTTTGGCTCGCTCAGCCGCGAAGCGGCGTAAGAATGCAGCCCACGGCGCAAGCCGTGGGTCCTCAAAAGTTTGACATGGCCGAAACGAAAGTTGTGCGAAGGAAGTCGTGTGCTGGTCTCGGGGGCATCGTTGCGCCGCTCCTCGCCACAGTTTTCTTCCTTCTGATTTCGGAAAGCCCCGTACGCGCCGCCGACCAGCCCGGGGCGGAATGTCTGGCGTGCCACGGCGACAAGAGCATGAGCACGACGCGAGCCGGCAGAACGGTTTCGCTGTACGTGGACGGGAAGAAATTTGCGGCTTCCGTGCATGGCAGCTTCGGGTGCACGGGCTGCCACGCCGACCTGGAAGGAAAAGACTTTCCGCACGAAACGCCGGCGCGGGTAAAGTGTGGCACCTGCCACACAACCGAGTTGGAGCAGTATGCCCGGTCCCTCCACGGGAAGGCGAATGCCCGCGGCGATGCGCTCGCGCCCAGCTGTGTGAATTGTCACGGGAACCACGATATCGTTCCGGTGAAGGACCCGCGCTCGGCGGTCGCGCCGCTGAAAGTGCCCTTCGTTTGCGGCCAGTGCCATCAGGAAGGAACTCCGGTTTCGCGCAATCGCCCCATTCCCCAGGACAATATTCTGGAGAACTATTCCGAGAGCATTCACGGAGAGGCATTGCTGAAGAAGGGATTGTCGGTGGCCCCGAACTGCGCCACCTGCCACACCGCGCACTTGATACTGCCGCACACCGATCCTGCTTCCTCGATCGCTCGCCGGAACATTGCCGCCACCTGCACAAAATGTCACTCGCAAATCGAAACCGTCCACCGGAAAATTATTCGCGGAGAGCTCTGGGAAAAACAGGCCAACGTTTTGCCCGCCTGCCCGGACTGCCATCAGCCGCATAAGATCCGGAACGTCTTCTATGAGTTGGGTATGGCCAACGCCGACTGCATGCGTTGCCACGCGGACGAGAAACTGCGCCGCGCGCGCGACGGGAAATCCATGTACGTCAACCTGGACGAGGTGAACCACTCACGTCACAGCCTGGAAGGATTAAGAAAAGTTGCCTGTAGCCAGTGCCACTCCGAGGTCAACGCCTCCCACGTGCGGCCTTGCGAGACCATCACCCACGACGTGGACTGCACCGCTTGCCACGATGAAATTGGCAAGCTGTACGTGGGCAGCATTCACGGACAACTTGCCGGCAAGAATAATCCGAATGCTCCAAGCTGCAAGGAATGCCATGGCACGCATGGCGTGCTGGGCAAACAGGATCCGCAGTCGCCGACCTTTGCCGTCAATGTTCCCGGGCTTTGCGCGCGCTGTCACCGCGAGGGCCAGAAAGCTGCCGTGCGCTACACCGGAACGCAACACGAAATCATCGCCAACTACACCGAGAGCATTCACGGAACCCTGCTGAAGAACGGCCTGACCGTGACGGCGACTTGCACCAGTTGCCACACCGCTCACCATATCCTTCCCCGGAGCGATCCAGCATCGAGTGTGAACGCAAACAACGTGCCGGCCATGTGTGGCCAGTGTCACCACGGCATCGAGGACCAGTTCGAGAAGAGCATCCATTCCAAGCGAGTGAGCGGATACAGTAAGCCACTGCCGGTTTGCAACGATTGCCACACCGCCCATGCCATCCGCCGCACCGATCAGGACAGTTTTCGGCTCGACGTGATGACCACCTGCGGACGCTGCCACGAGGAGATCGCCAAGACCTATTTTGATACCTATCACGGGAAGGTCTCGAAGCTCGGCTATACGAAAGCGGCAAAGTGCTATGACTGCCACGGAGCGCACGATGTGCTGGCGGTGACCGATCCACGCTCGCACCTCAGCCGCGCAAACGTCGCGGCCACCTGCGGCAAGTGCCATGCCGGCGCGACCCGGCGCTTCGCCGGATACCTGACGCACGCCACCCACCACGACCCGCGAAAGTATCCGTTCCTGTTCTACACCTTCTGGGGTATGACCACGCTCCTCTTGGTGACATTCGTGGTCGGTGGCGCTCATACGCTGCTCTGGCTGCCCCGAGCTTTCCAGATGCGCCAGGAGTTGCGCGCCGCGGAAGCGAAACGCGCGGCAACCCCTGAAACTCCCGCGAGCAAAGACGACGACAAGGACACGGACAAGGAGAGCCCCGATGCCTAAGGGCGAAGTTCCCGAACGCCAGTTCGTCCGCTTCAGCCGGCTGCAGCGCATCCTGCACATCTGCATGATCGTGAGCTTCATGTGCCTGGCGCTGACCGGGTTAACCCTGAAGTTCTCCTACACGAAATGGGCGGCCGTGCTTTCTCATCTGCTCGGAGGATTCGAGAACGCGGGCTACATTCACCGCAGTGCCGCCGTCGTGATGTTCGGAGTCTTCATTACCCATCTGGTGGACCTGTACCAGTCGAAAAAAAGGGAGCACGGAACGTGGCGCGCGCTGCTGCTGGGACCGGGCAGCATGATGCCTAACCGCAGGGACTTAACTGAGCTGGTGGCCACGCTGAAGTGGTTTGTGGGCCGGGGCGAGCGGCCTGCCTACGGCCGCTGGACCTACTGGGAAAAATTCGACTATTTCGCGGTGTTTTGGGGAATCGCGGTGATCGGTTCCACCGGCCTCACGCTGTGGTTCCCGGTGTTCTTCACGCGGTTTATACCGGGGTCGTTCCTCAACGTCGCAACCATCATTCACAGCGACGAAGCGCTGCTCGCCACCGGCTTCATCTTTACCGTGCATTTTTTCAATACTCACTTGCGGCCCGAAAAGTTTCCCATGGACATCACCGTATTCACCGGGCGCATGCCGCTGGAAGAATTGAAAAGGGACAAGCCCAGGGAGTATGAAGCGCTGGTCGCCAGCGGCGAGCTGGAAGAAAACATGGAGGAGGCCTATCCACCGATCGTCACCCGCACCATTCGAGCCTTCGCCTGGGCAGCGCTGGCCGTGGGATTCAGCATTGTGCTGTGGATCATCTATGCGATGTTGTTCGCGTACCGCTAACGGTCGGTAGTGGAGGATTCGTATCAGGGCATCGCTTTAGCGATGCCGTAAATGCCGCGTTAGGAGAGCGCCTTCAGGCGCTGCGGTCGGAGATTGGAGTTTCACCACAGGCTGTTAGAGCCGATTTGCAATTGAATTGCGGAGAAGGATTGAAATGCGCGCGACTCGGGTTGCTTTGGCTTACCTGGCATTGACATTGACTTGGGCTTCGGCGTCGGCCTCGCCCGCCGGAGACGACGCCTGTCTGGCGTGCCATGGCCAGGCGGGGATGAAGTCCGGCGCCGGGAAGAGCATCTTGATCGACAAGGCCAGGCATGCCGCCAGCGCCCACGGGGTTCTCGGCTGCAAGGACTGCCACACCGCCATCAAAGATTTCCCGCATCCCTCCAAGGTTGTAAAGGTCCAATGCGCCACCTGCCATGCCGACGAGGCCAAGTCCTTCCCCGCCAGCGCCCACTCCATCCTCGGCGAATCCGCGTGCGCTTCATGTCATGGCAGCGTGCACGAGCTCACCACGGCGGAAAAGCTGATTCCCGGAAAGTGCACCGAGTGTCATGCCGAGGAAGTAACCGCCCTCGCGTCCAGCATCCACGGGCAGGCCGCAAAAAACGGAGACCCCGATGCGCCCAAATGCACGTCCTGTCACGGCCCCATCCACGCTGTGAAAGCCTCCAGCGAAGCCGACTCCACCGTTGCCCGCAAGAACCTGGCCGATACTTGCGCAACCTGCCACAGCGATGCCGGGTTCTTGTCCCGTCACAAAATTCCGGTGGCGCATCCGGTGGCTTCCTATAAGCAGAGCGTTCACGGCCGCGCGGTCGCGCTCGGCAAGGATGCCGCGGTGTGTTCCAGTTGCCATGGCACTCATGACATCTATCCCGCCACCGATCAGCGATCCAGGGTCAATCATTGGAGAGTGCCCCAGACCTGCGCCCAATGCCACAAAGAAATTGCCCGCCAGTTCAACGAGAGTGTCCACGGCGAAGCGGTCAAGGCCGGCGTGCGCGATGCGCCCGTCTGCGTCGACTGCCACGGCGAGCACCTGATCATGGACCCGACCAACCCCGCCTCGCCCTTAAATGCCGAGAATATCTCCGTCCAGACCTGCGGCCGTTGCCATGGCGATCCCCGCCTGGCGCTACGCTATGATTTGCCCGCGGATCGCCTGCCATCCTATGCCGGCAGCTATCACGGCCTGGCCCTCCAGGAAGGCAAAGTGACTGCGGCGAATTGCGCCTCATGCCATGGCGTGCACGACATTCTCCGTTCCAGCGACCCGCGCTCGACCGTCAATCCCGCCAACCTCCGCAAGACCTGCGGCCAGTGTCACAAAGGCGTGGCCGATGCCAAATTCACCATCGGTCCCATCCATGTGCAGACCGGCGCGGGCCCCAATAACCCGGTGGTCGAGTATATTCGCTGGACGTACTGGGTGTTGATCCCGGTGACGCTCGGCTTCATGCTGCTGCACAACCTGCTGGACTTTCTGGCCAAGCTTATTCGCCGCCGCCCGCGCCGGGAATCCGGCGAGATGGTGCTGCGCATGAACTTGTGGTTCCGCGTCGCGCATTGGGGAATCATGGTGAGTTTCCCGACGCTGGTGTTCACCGGATTTGCCTTGAAGTATCCCGAGCTTTGGTGGTCCAAGCCCTTGCTGCTCTGGGAGTCCGCCGCCGGTTGGCGCGGCGGCCTGCACCGCACCGCGGCCGTAGTCATGCTCCTGTCCATCGTCTGCCACTTCGTGCATCTGGCGCGGCAGAAGCGCGATCGCTCTTTCCTGTGGGCCATGATCCCGACCATCAAAGACGCCACCGACCTGCTCGACGTCTTCCGCTACAACCTCGGCCTCACAAAACAGGAACCGAAGTTCGCGAAATTCAACTATGCCGAGAAGATGGAATACTGGGCCTTTATGTGGGGCAGCGTCGTCATGGGCGTCTCCGGTTTCCTGCTGTGGTTCAACAATTTTGCGCTGCGCCATTTTCCGAAATGGGTGACGGACGCGGCCACCGCCGTCCATTGGTATGAGGCGATCCTGGCCACCTTCTCCATCCTCATCTGGCACTTCTACATGGTGATTTTCGATCCCATGGTCTACCCCATGGATACCTCTTGGCTCAACGGCAAAATCCCAGCCGATCATTACCGCCATTCCCGCCCGGAGTATCTCCGAGCCCTGGAACGGGCCCACCTGGTCGAGCTGCCCACCGAGCCTGGAGATTACGAGGATGAGCAGGGAAGTGACGACAATCCAAGGGACAACCCACACGGGAAGCACTAGATTTTCAGGGTTACCGTAGGCGACGGCAGGGAACGGGTAGGGCACGGCTTTAGCCGTGCCGCCACGGGCTGCAGCGGGTTCCGGCTTTAGCCACTGAGGGCGGACACTCTACACCATCGCGAGAAATGCTCTAGCGCCACCACAATTTGTCATCCCGAGCGATGCGAAGGACCTCTGCACTTGGCCGCGGGTGAAGGGTGCCCCGCTCCTTGCGTTTGCTGCAAGGGGCGGGATTCCACCAGTCAGCAAGCTACAGTGTCATCCTGAGCGGAGTAGCCGCTTCGCGAAGCGAAGCAGCTACGGAGTCGAAGGACCCCTACACCTCCAACGCTCTCCGCGAAGTGCCAAGGCGTTCTCCCCGAGACCCGTGTAGAGCGGACACTCCTGTCCGCTGCCTTTGACCCTGATTTTCGGATGTCCGTGGCCCACGTCCGCCGACACATAACTTGTCATCCCGAACGAAGTGAGGGATCTGCAGTTTGCCGCCAGCAAAGCCACGCCCCAAGATCTCCTCAAACCCATCCCCGGAGAACTAAGAATACCCACCAGCCGGTGGATTCCGGCTGACCGCGTCGATCTTGGGGCTTTCCGCGCCAAGCTTAACGCCCAACAACCGGGCGTGAACCTGGGGCACCGTGCACCGTGCTGCCCACCGAGCCTGCCGATCACGAGGACGAGCAGGGGGCCACAAACCTGCCGAGCTATAATCCTTGCGTGGCAGCTTGCGACCAATGCGGGAAGCCCGCCTTATTTAACGTGGACGGTCATCCGATCTGCGTTGAGTGCAATCTGAAAATCCAACAGGCATTCAAGATACGAGACAACGCTCTGAAGCAACAAATGAATTTCCTTCTTGACCAGGCTGATGCGATAACAGGGCTTTCCGGCGTGATGCCTCGATACAACATAGGCGAGCCGGTGATTCATCAGGGCCCCCTGAATTTCCACACAATCAATGTGGATAGAAGTGTGGTTGGGGCAATCAATACAGGAAGCGTGAAGAAAATGGAAATTGCCCTAAACAACGTCCATGCTCAGAACGGAAACGCCGAACTGGAAGGGTTGCTGAGGGAATTCACCGAGTCAGTCCTGCGCGAGGCCTCTCTCTCGGTCGAAGTAAAAAACGACATTGTTGAGCAGTTGTCCGTTCTGACGTCACAAGTAGCTCTGCCAAAGGAGTCCCGCGTAGTCGTCGTAATGAAGGCGCTGATAACGAGCATTGCGGCTAACATTGCATCCACAGGTCTCGTCCACCATTGGAACACCATCAAGCAACTCCTTGGTTTTTGAGCCGCTACCTGATGGCCCGGTGCCCCAGGTTCGCGTCCGTTCTCCGGACGCTAAGCTGGGCACAGAAGAGTGGATTAGGGCTGACCGCGTCGATATTGGGGCTTTCCGCGCCCAGGTTAACGCCCAACAACCGGGCGTGAACCTGGGGCACCGTGCCGTACATCCGCTTGAGTGGGAATCATCGCAAGTCTCGCCAAGGGGAGCCCCAGCAATGCCATGTATGGGTTGGAGTAATCAGCGGTAATTCCTATCAATCTTCGATGTCAAATTCTAGCGTTACTTCTTGATCGCCGTTACCAGCGAAGGGGGTCATCGTGTCCGCGGAAAAGTGGCACTGACGAATCACCCCCGCATCATCCATGAAGAAAGTCCCCGCTCTGCCTTGACAAGCGTTGAACAGACCGACCACCTGACTAAGGGAAGAGCTCGGGGAATCTAAACGCCCCGACACTTTAACCAGAGCCGTGCAGTGAGTCCCGTTCCGATGAATCGTGGCAGGAAGATCAATCTTGTTTGCAACTTTGTCCTTCAGCCATGCCGCGAAGACTTCCATGCTAGGTCTCCTTAACTTTTCTTCCTTGCCTTAGCCGCTGTCGAGCTACATCGATGGAACGGTGCTGATTGTGATGATTTGAACCCTTTTAAGTGGCAAGTTGCCATCACGAAACTTGGCGAAGCCCTCCAGATAGACCATCTCGCCCTTCTCAAATGTCGCCAGGTCTGTCGGTGGGACTTTCTTGTCGATGATCTTCGCAATAACCTGCATCGGTTCGATTGTGATTGGCTCGCTGCTCTCGCAGTCGATGTATGTGCCCTTATTGTTACGAAGAGTGACGCGCAGGAAGACCAATTCAGTTGCTTTCGTGCTGAAAATTTGCAGGTTTATAAGCACGCGCCCAATACTGGGAGTCAGGGACACGACCAGACCCGGCGAAAAGAAAAATATCTCCAACCTCACTTCTTCCGTTTTGCTGGTTGACCATCGGACCACCCCAGACATCCACAACATCCCCATCACGCCCATAAGCACCAGAAATATGTTCAACGCGGTGCCAAACGCAGCCGTGATCCGCGATACGCCAAAACTGAGAACCCACGCAGAGAGGGCCGTCCCGATAACCTTTGCCACTTCCCACAGGGTGTGGCTCGTGAACCATTCCAGCACTCGTTTATGTAGTGGCGGCTCGTTCATGCCGGGAAGTATATCCTAGAATGAATTTCATGAAGACGACGGAACTCGTTGCTTGGATAGGAGCAACCACAGGCATAGCCAGCCTCGGCTGGAACATCTACACCAAGATCACGGCTAATCGCCCCAAGCTGGTAGCCAAGGCTTATGCCAATATGGTGCAGATGCCGCCCCCGCCGGAGAATCCGAGATTCCTCAGAATCACTGTTCAGAACATCGGCACTGCCCCTACCACCCTGACGAATGTCGAGTTTTTCGAGATGGCCCCCAGATGGAAGCGACTTCTATACAAGCTCCGTCCCAGAATGCGGGCTGGGGAAATTCACGCGATTATGAATTATTACCGAGGACCGCAGATGCCACACAAACTTGAAGTTGGGAGCGAATGGGTCGCGTTGATGGAGCAAAATGAGAATTTTGACGACTGGCTGAAGAAGGACAAACTGCACTGCGCGATACATCATTCGTTCTCGAAGAAATCAGTGCCCGCCAAGATTATCCGAGGACCGATCTAACGTCTACTGGAAATTGGCTATTTGGCAGCGCCACCGGCGGGTGGCCGCGTTAACGTAGGAAGTCTAACGCGGGTTTGTCTTTGAACGTTGAGCCGAAACAACTGGGGTGCGCCACTTCTCGCGCTTTTCGAGAAGTGGCTTCCATCGCGGTCGCAGGGCAGAATCCTTCATCACCATTGGGCGGGGCCTTTGACTTTTTTTCATCACAAACGCCCAGTGAGCACCATCACAGACATCCAACCGCCCGTCGGCGACAATGGAGATCGACCTGTCGCAGGGGAGAGGTGTGCCCGTCAACCAGGACGGCCCTCGAACCCGCCCCAGCCCCACCCTGCCGGCGCCTCCGGTAACCCAAGTCGCAAACCCATGGGATGCGACACCCGACCGGGCGCCCGCCCACTGAGAAAATGACCCGTGTAATAATTACAGTGTAAAAAGTACCCGCTTGTGTCTATTTAACCACAACCGACACTGAGCATTATCAATAACTTGCAACCCCACCCCTCATCCAAAATGTTATGTGTAATTCTTGCGTACATATATGAGCATACGTACAAATCCACCAGTACAAAGTGTTCCACGTGGAACATTGTACGTACAAAAGGAACGGGGCCGGTAGGAGGATGACCGGCCCCGACGAGCGGCTTATCTTACTTCGCAAAACTTAGGCTGTGATCAGGGATTCCAGCGCAACGCGGCTCGGAATCACCAGCGTAGAGCCGTTCTGCTGGATGAGTTGCTGCTTCTTGAAACCCGCGAAGAGCCGGCTGACGGTCTCGCGCGAAGAGCCGATCATCTGCCCGATCTCTTCGTGAGTCAGAGCCAGCTTCACCTGGCTGGGGTTCTTGGATTTGGTGTTCTGGTCGAGCCATCCCACGAGCAGCCGAGCCAGCTTTTCGCTGGCCGAGTCGGAAAGCATCAGGTCGCGGATTTCGCGGCAAGTGGAGGCGTAATCCTGGCTGATGTGCTGCGTCACCCACAGGGCAAACTCGCCGTGAAGACGCATGAGGCGCAGCAAATCGCTTTGCCGCAGGAAGCTGATCTCGGACGGCTCCTGGGTTTCGGCCGTAGCTTCATACGGGCGTCCGGAAACTACCGCGGCGACTCCCATCGGGCAACCGCGGTCGCAAATACGCAGAATCAGTGTTCTGCCATCGCTGCCGCAAATGGAGAGCTTCACCCGGCCTCGACGCACGATGAACACTCCGCGCGGAGCCTGCCCTTCGGCGAATAAAACCGCTCCTGTGGGATAGGAGGTGGTGAGCGCTTCTTGCTCCAAGGCATCGGCTACGGTTGGAGGAAAATCAGAGAAGGTTTTGTCGACTGGCGAGAGTTTCTGGGCATTGTTTACGACGTATGTGGCCATTTTTGTTGTCTCCGCTCAAACGTACCATGGCAAGTCCCTCGCCACTCTTCTCAGGCGGGGCAAAACTTCCGCGAAAATTGTCCAAAGGGAACAAAATAAGTGATTTGACTGGAGATGATACGACACGGCAAGGCCTGCTGTCCACCACAGGTTGCGCCTGAAGTGCGTCGTTTCCCACAGCGATGTGTGATCTCCATCACCAAACGGTTGGTCATATGACCGGAGAGGACGTTCCCGTTCGCTTGGTTGTGGCTTCGGGTCACCAGTTTTCACCCCAACGTGGCATATATATATAGTGTTCGGCAGCGCGGTTCCGAAAAGGAAAGAAGCCGCCGAGCTTCAGCGAGACCCAGCCGTGCCGAGATGGTTCAGCAGAGTGTGCTCCGGAGCGTCCACACTGCGCTGATCGCCGTTACTTTTCAATATCGAAATAGATCTTTGTTGTGGCGCGGTACTGGGCTATCTTCTTGCCGTCCAGTTCCATTTCTAATTCCGCCACTCGCGCCCACTTCAAGCCGCGAACGGTTTTGGCGGCTTCGGCTACTGCGTTTTCCGCAGCCTTGGCAAAGCTCTCTTTGGAAGTTCCAATTACCTCAATAATCTTTTGCGCCATTACGGCCCTCCTTTGATTTCTCCCTGTGCATTGTACCGCTGCTCTGCCTCGTTAGGCCTGCCTCGTCACGACGTCGTGCGGATGCGGACGCCAAAGCTGCGAAGCGTCAAGCCGGGTTAAATGGTTCCGGCGCCGGCACTGGAAGTGATAGATTTGTTCATCACTTCCACACAAGGACGGTCGTCATGGCGATTCCTCTTTCCAACGAAATCAGAGCTTTGCTCGATGGCGCCAACTTCGCCCATCTCGCCACTCTCATGCCCGACGGCTCACCGCAGAGCGTACCCGTTTGGGTGGGCCGTGAAGGTGACCGCATCCTCATCTGCACCGGGGAAGGCTCACTCAAAGCGAAGAACACACGGCGCGATCCGCGTGTCGCGCTCTCCATCGTCGATTTCCACGACCCGTACAAGGAGGCCCAGCTTCGTGGCCGCGTGGTCGAGCGCCGTCCCGATGGCGACTTCAAGTACGGGGACCCCAACTCCCTCAAGTACACGGGCAAGCCGTTCCCGTTCCGCAACCCCGAGGGAAGAGTGGCGCTCGTGATCGAAATCGAGAAGGCGCGATACGCCAAGCTCCCTTTTGAACATACCCCGCCCAAATAGTGCGGCTCCCTGCATTTTTGTGAGGAATCCAGCCAGTGCTCAGGACACCGCCCGTGCATACCAAAACAAGTGATCCTGGTCACAGCAAGCGGAAGCCGCTTGGCAGAGTATTGAGCGTGCGGCGCGGGGCGCTCAGAAAGCGCCCACGGTTTGGTGTGCGCCGCGCCGATCCGCTGCGCGGAGAGGCAAAGAGAAAGAGAAGGAGTACGACGTGCGTCTTAAGCCGACCAGAGTGCGCTGGCTTTCGCAGATTATCTTCTTCTCTCTGTTTCTATTCCTTCTTATACGCACGGAGTTTCGCGGATCGCTGCGCGCCGGCGCGAGCGAGATCCGGCTCCCCTATCCGGTGCAGTTGTTTTTCCAGTTCGATCCGCTGGTGACGCTGTCGAATGCGCTCTCTAGCCGCGCCCTGTACCGCGGCCTGTTGTGGAGTCTGGTGGTTCTGATTCCGACGATGTTTCTCGGCCGCTTCTTCTGCGGATGGATTTGTCCTCTGGGCTCGATTCACCACTTCTTCAGCAGCCTGCGATCGGAGCGCAAACGTGGCAAGCAACTGATTGAATCGAACCGGTACAAGCGCTGGCAGACGACGAAGTACTACCTTCTGGTCGCGGCCTTAATCGCCGCCGTACTGGGCACAGGGATCGTCGGATGGCTGGATCCTTTCTCGCTGCTGGTGCGTTCGCTCGGCCTCTCCATTTTGCCCGCCACGGACTATGCCCTGAACGCCGTGCTGGGCGCGATGGAACACAGCAGATTTGCGCCGGCGCAGATGCTGGGCAGCGGCTTCCATTTCATTTTCGGAGCGTTGCTGCTCGGTTTCAAACAGCCGTATTTTCGCCAAGGGGTTTGGCTCGGCATCGTCTTCATATTTCTTGTGGCGCTGAATTTTCGCGTAACCCGTTTCTGGTGCCGGGCAATTTGCCCACTCGGCGCTCTGCTCGGGATCGTATCGCGCTGGTCGATTCTTGGACTGGTCAAGAGCCCGGAGCGCTGCGAGGACTGCAATCGGTGCCTGCTGCGCTGCCAGGGCGGCGACGATCCGATCGGCGGAGTCCCGTGGCGTCAACCGGAGTGTCATCTCTGTTTGAACTGTATTGATGAGTGTCCGGAGCACGGCCTGAAGTTCAAGTTTTTCCCCGCGCAAAAGACCATCGGTACGAACCTGCAGAGACGCAAGGTGCTCACCGGATTAGCCGCGGGAGCAGCCGTGGTTCCACTGTTGCGCAGCACGCCCGGATTCGCCGTCGAGCGCCACGAGCGCTTGCTGCGTCCTCCCGGCGCGCTCGACGAAGACCACTTCTTATCGCGCTGCATTCGGTGCGGCGAGTGTATGAAGGTCTGCCCCAACAACGCGCTGCATCCCGCGTTCACCGAAGCGGGTTTGGAAGGTCTGTGGACGCCGGTCCTGGTGCCGCGCATTGGCTACTGCGAGTCCAGTTGCGTGCTGTGCTCCCAGGTTTGTCCTACCGGCGCCATCTGGGAGATCACGGCGAAAGAGAAGGGCTGGGAAGCGAAGGTTGCCGGCGACGCGAAGCCCGTCCGTCTGGGCACGGCGTTCTACGATCGCGGGCGATGTTTGCCCTGGGCCATGGCGACACCGTGCATTGTCTGCGAGGAGTGGTGTCCGACCTCGCCCAAGGCCATCTATTTGCAACCCGCCGAAGTTGCGGACGCCGAGGGCCATCCGCAGCAGGTTAAACAACCGCTGGTTGATCCTTCCCTCTGCGTGGGCTGTGGAGCGTGCGAATACGCCTGCCCGGTTCAGGATCGCCCGGCAATTTACGTGACCAGCGTTGGCGAGAGCCGGTCGCGAACCAACCAAATCCTGCTGAACCGGGGCAAGGAGAGGCCAAGGTGAAAACTCGCCGCTTGCTGCTGGTCATGCTCGGTGTAGCGCTGCTCGTGGACGCCGGTTGCAAACGTCAACCTGGTAGCGGGGCATCGTTTTTCCCTGCGTCCAATCAGGTTGCAGGCTGGGCGGCGGCCGGAGATATACGGACCTTCGAGGCCGCGGACCTGTGGAAGTACATCGACGGCGATGCGGAACGGTACTTGAAGGCTGGGGTGCAGAGAGTGTCTACGGCTGACTACAAGTTCCAGAATAAGGTCGACGCGACAGTAGATATCTACACCATGGGGAACGCGGAGGGCGCGGAGACGATTTTCAAATCGGAGGCGGCTGTCGATGTGAAACCGATCCAACTGGGAGACGGCGCACGTTTGTCCAGCCAGAGCCTGGTGTTCCGCAAGGGAGCTTTCCTGGTGCGAATCGTTGCCTTTGAGGAATCGGCGGAAACCCAGCAGGCACTTTTGCAACTGGGGCGCGGTATCGAACTGCGGCTCGCCAGGTGACGATCGCCGGACGTGTCGTGCGTCACTGAAAGGTCGCACGGATTGCGGTATAGGTAGTTTGAGGATCCTCGTACCTGGCCGTGGTTTAACCGAAGAACCCTTATGAGCGCAATGCGCAGCGACAATCGGCGGGACTTTTTGAAGAAGTGCCTCACGGGCGCTGCGGTTCTCGGCGCCGGCGGCAGGATGGGACTGCTCGCGGCGGCGGAAGAAGGAGCGGCGCTCGCGAAATCCAGGGTTGTGGTCGCGCGCGATGCCATGTTGCGCGGCACGGGCGCCACGGTGGATTCGCGCCGGATGCTGAGCCTCCTGGATCGCGCCATGCAATCTCTTTTCGACCGCGACAACCCAACAGAACCGTGGAAGAAGCTGGTCCGCCCGGGTGAGACGGTGGGATTGAAAGTGAATACCCTTGGAGGACGCGGACTCTCCACCAACGTTCAGCTCGTCGAAGCCATTTGCGAGCGCTTGCAGGAGGCCGGAATCAAGGCGAGCGATATCGTGGTCTGGGACCGCGGCAGCGACGAAATGGAACACGTTGGATTCCACGTGGCGACGGATGGAAACCGCGTGCAATGCTTCGGCACCGATCGCGTCGATTACGAACAGGAGCTGGCCACGTATGGCAGCGTTGGCAGCCGGTTGTCGAAGATTCTGACGCAACGCTGCAACGTTCTGATCAATGTCCCGATCCTGAAAGACCATGACGGTGCCGGTGTAACCATCGCCCTGAAAAACATGTATGGCGTCATTCATAATCCGAACAAGTACCACCCCAACGGCTGCAATCCGTATATCGCGGACTTGAACATGCTGCCGGAAATCAGGTCGAAGATGCGCTTGACCATCTGCGACGCGACCACAGCTTGCTTCGAAGGCGGGCCGGGATACAAGCCGGAATACACCTGGAAGAACAATGCCCTGATCGTTTCGCAAGATCCCGTCGCGCTCGACTACACGGGCTGGCAAATCATCGAGCGCAAACGGGCGGAAAAAGGATTGAAGACGCTGGAAGGCGATAAGAGAGCACCACACTACATCGCGACCGCGGCCGATCGACAGCATCAACTGGGCACGAACGATCCCAGGAGAATCGCGGTTGTCGAGGTGTAGGGGTGCGTGATTGAGGGTTCAATATGTCGCGTGAACTCGATGCGCAAGAAGGCGTGAAGGTCCCGGCCGACGGAGCAGCGGCAGACGAGAGTCCCGCTGTCCGCGGTGAGCGCAGCTCGTCCACGCGCCCGCTCGATCGCCGAGCGTTCTTGCAGTGTGCTTTGGCGTCAGGAGCGGCTCTAGGCGTCTGCGAATTTGCCCAACTCGCCCTCCTCGGTGCAAGCCCCGCGCGGGCTGCTCCGCAGAAGCAGGATGATTCGCAATTCACCGTCGAAGCAAGGTTCTACCAGAAGCTTCCAGACAAAAAGATCAAGTGCAAGCTGTGTCCGCGCGAATGCACCGTGGGAGACCGGGAACGCGGCTATTGTGGCGTGCGCGAGAATCACGGAGGAAGCTACTACACGCTGGTGCACTCGCGGGTGTGCGCCGCGCACATCGATCCCATCGAGAAGAAGCCGCTCTTCCACTACCTGCCGGGAACGCTCGCTTTCTCCTTGGCCACGGCGGGCTGCAACGTCAACTGCAAATTTTGCCAGAACTGGGACATCTCCCAGGTGCGTCCGGAGCAGGTCCCTGCCGAATACGCGCCCCCGGAATTGGTTGCCGAGTTGGCCAAGAAGAACGACTGTCCGACCATCGCCTACACCTACAGCGAACCGGTGATCTTCAGCGAGTACCTGATGGATGCAGCCGATGCCGGGCACGAAGCCGGCGTCCGCAGCGTGGCCGTGTCGAATGGCTACATGCAAGAGGAGGCGCTGAAGACGGCGTACGGAAAGATGGACGCGGTCAAGATCGATCTGAAAGCGTTCTCTGAGTCTTACTACAAGGATGTAGTCGTTGGCGAGTTGAAGCCGGTGTTGGCCTCGCTGGTCACATTGCGGAAGATGGACAAGTGGACCGAGATCGTGTACCTCGTGGTGCCCGCGATGAACGACAGCGACGCCGAATTCCGCGGCCTGGCAAGCTGGATCAAGACAAACCTGGGCGTCGATGTGCCGGTCCATTTCACGCAATTTCATCCGGAATATCTGTTGAAGAATCTGCCCATAACGCCGGTGCCCACTCTGGAGCGTGCCAAAGCGATTGCTGACGCCGAGGGACTACACTACGTGTACATCGGCAATGTGCCGGGACATCCTGCGCAAAATACTTACTGCCCGAAGTGCCGCCGCATGTTGGTGGAGCGCGTAGGGTTCACGGCGAGTCAGATGCTGATCCGCAAGGGCAGTTGCCCATTTTGCGGGCAGCCGATCCCTGGTATTTGGCACGCATGAAAGCGCGAGAGGAGGTTTCGCATATGAATATCAAGATGCGCTCCAAAATGTATGGGCTGGCGGCTCTATTCATCGCGATCCTGGCGATTGCGGCAGTGTGGCACGTGCGGGCTGCCGATCCCCAGAACGCAGGACCAGGGAGCGTGAGGCAGCCGGGTGTCGCCGGTGGATTCTATCCGGCCGACCCGAAGGCGCTCACGGCGATGATCGATGACATGCTGGCGCATGCCGCGTCGTCTCAGCCGCCGATCAATGTTCCGACCAGCGACCCGATCCTCGCTGTGGTTGCGCCGCACGCCGGTTATCAGTATTCCGGCCCCGTCGCTGCCTACACGTACGCGGCACTGAAAGGGCGCAAGTTTTCGCGCGTGGTCGTGATTGCGCCGTCGCACTACGAGGCCTTTGATTTCACTTCCGTCTATGACGGCGACGCTTACGCGACGCCGCTGGGCACAGTCCCGATAGACAAGGCGTTTGCCAAGCAACTCGTGCACATGAGTTCAACCATCAAGTTCTCCAGCCGCGGACACACTCCCACCAAGGAGGGCGCTGAACATGCTCTTGAGGTGCAGTTGCCGTGGTTGCAACGGGTGCTGGGCGATTTCGAACTCGTGCCCGTTGTCATGGGAGACCAGAGTTATGAAAGCAGCCGCGCGCTGGGCGTGGCTCTGGCCGAGCTGATCCAGGGCAAAGATAATGATAAACAGACGCTGATCGTGGCCAGTTCCGATCTGTCGCACTATCACCCTTACGACGAAGCGGTGAAGATCGACCATAAAACGCTGGGCGCACTACAGGTTTGGGACTACTTCAGTATGTCTCGGAACTTCGAGGCGCGCATCTGGGAAGCCTGCGGCGGCGCGCCCATCGTAGCCGCAATGATTGCCGCCGAGCGCATGGGAGCGAACCGAGCCCTGGTGCTCAAGTACGCCAATTCGGGCGACATCACCGGCGATCGCTCGCGCGTGGTCGGATACAGCGCCGACGTTTTTTTGAAAGCTCCAAGCGGAAAGATAGTGGAACCGCAATTCTCACTCAGTGGCCACGAGAAAAGCGAACTGCTCGCTCTGGCTCGCAAGTCGACGGAGTACGCGGTGCGGGAGAAAAAGCCGTATGAACCAACTGCCAGCGCCAGCGAAGTGCTGAATGAGGAGCGCGGTGCGTTCGTGACGTTGAAAAAGTCGGGAGAACTGCGCGGGTGCATCGGCTATACTTCCGCGGAAAAACCTCTATACATGACCGTGCGCGACACGGCCACGCTGGCCGCCCTGCGCGATCCCCGATTCCAGGCGGTATCCGCCTCGGAATTGCCGCAGCTCGAATACGAAATCTCGGTGATGTCGCCCCTTCGGCGCGTGCTCGACGTTCGACAGATCAAGGTCGGGCAGCACGGCCTGCTGATGAAGAACGGCACGTACGAGGGCATTTTGCTTCCGCAGGTGCCAGTGGAAGAAAAATGGGATCGAGCGACGTTCCTGGAAGAAACCTGCGCCAAAGCGGGTATGCACTCCGGCTGCTGGAAGGATGAGAACACAGACATCTTCATGTTTACAGCCGTGGTGTTCGGCGAGAACCGGCCGGAAGTGATCATGCCCGACACATCTTTGCCTCCAGGCTTACCCGCGCGGCCAGGAGAAACGGCGCCAGGTTTACCGCCGCACTGAGCCATGCCGTTTTCCAAAAACCAAACACCGGGATGAGATAACTGCTCAACAGAAGCGCGCCCACGCATCCGCCCAGCAGATCGATGGCATAGAGTGTGCCCAGCCGCGCTCGACCGCTGCGCTCATAGTTACAGTCATAAAGGTAAATTTCCGTCGCGACAGGAAATTGATAGCCCCCAAGCATTCCGCAGAGAGCAGCCATGGCAGGGAAGACAAGCTGCGCCGCCAACCATGTTGCCGCCGTCCCGGAAATTTTCGACAGCAGGCTAACCACAAATATCAGCGCCGGCCCAGAAAGGCCGAGCAGGAACTGGGTCGTCGCCATGGTGCGGTAGGGCGCACTATCGCCGGAACGAATGCGGCGGATGCCCAGCCAACTTCCGAAGGCAATGCCTGCCATGCACATGGCAATAAGGATCGCGAGCTGGTGGTAAACGTAACCATAGATGGACTGGAATGCGAGCAGCAGGAAAATCTGCAAAGCCATCAGTGTGAATCCGGTCGCAGCCGCCGAGCACGCTGCGGCAGAACGGGCGCGTTTCTCGCGAGCGGGTACAAACGCCAGAAGCACCGCTACAAACAGCAAGACAACCAGCACCGCATCGATGACACCGTTAAAACCAATGTGCGCGGCGGCCCGGAACCAGCGCGAATAGCCCAACTTGAACTGCGCGCTCCATAGCACAACGTCGAAGTAATAGGCGATCGGCTCGAAATCGCGATTGACCGGCGTCGAGGCCAGCGGCCGCAATTGCTCGCGAACCTGCTCCATGCGATCGGGCATCATGCGGAATGGGATGAAATATTCCCGAACATACTGTGTCTTCAGATTCCGCTCCTGCAATCTTGCCATCAGCGTTTGCGGATTGTCGGTCAGAACATCGGGTCGCGCAGCGGCGAAGAAGTGAATCGTTTCGCCGGGGATAGCGACAACGTAAGGGAAGACTTGCCGCAGGGTGTGCTGAATGCAGCGCAGGAATTCCGCCAGGTCGGGGCTGATGTAATCCTCCGACGAGCGCAGTTGCAGGGCGAGCAGTCCGCCGGGCGCAAGGCGATCGCGAGCGGAACGAAAGAATTCGGCCGTGTAGAACCGATTCAACTGCGCGGTCTGCGGGTCCGGCACATTAAGAATGATCGCGTCGAATGTGTCGCCCGCCGTCTTGAGATCGTGCCGAAGATAATGCCTGAGAAAGTACCGGCCATCCGCGTAGTGCACGTGCACCCGAGGATCCGAGAAAACCGGAGCGGACTGCACCGGGAAGAACTGCCGCGCCATGTCGATGAGCGCGGGATCGAGCTCAACATAGTCGATCCGCTCGACTGTGGGATGCTTCAGCGCTTGGGCGATGCTGCCATTCACGCCGCCGCCGATCATTAGAATCTGCCTCGGCGCCGGGTGCTCCAGCAGCGCGTAGTGAACCGCCTCTTCGGCGGCGTTCTCGTCCGGCGCGTTGGCCAGGATCACGCCGTTGTCATAAATGCTGCGGATATTGCCGCTTCCCGCATTGCCAGTTTCCGCATTGCCGGTTTCCGCATTACCAGTTTCAATGACCGCTAGGTTGCCGTAGATCGAATCGCGCGATCCCACCAGGTGGAAGCCCCGCCACAAGCGCGCCTGCGCGGACCTGTCCAACGCCGGCGCAACATATATAAAAAGAACGATTGTGAAAACAACGGCCGCGAAGAGCGCCGCTGCCACCGTCACGGCCCCAAGCTGCTTGCGGCTCATCCGCAACAACAAGACCGCAGCCATACAAACGTTCAGGAGTGCAACAACAGTCGCGATCTGGAAGGACTCAAGAAAGCGCACCAACACAATGCTGGCCAGGATCCCTCCGAAAGCGGACCCAGCGGCCTCCAGCAAGTAAGCCGAGCTGGTAGCGACGCGAGCCGAGACGGCGCACTCCTGTTCATACATCCGGGTCGCAACCACGAAAAGCGCCCCCGCGACAACGCAAAACACACTAAGACATGCCAGGGATGTAAGCAGCATCGGCAGCGGACCAACCAGCTCGCCCGGCACGGTCTGAAAGAAAGTTCTCGAGGCGCGCAATGCCCAGATCGTCGGCAGCAGGCTGACGCCAAGCAGGCATTCGAGCGCGGCGACCGCCCGCCGAGCGTGGTTCGCGCCCAACGCAAAACGGCTGGTCCAACCGCTGGTCAAACCGCTGCCGGCGGCGGTCCAGAAGAGCCAGGTGCCTAGCATAATTCCCAGCGAAATCTCGTTGCCGTTGAAGACAACGATGAGCTCCCGCATGAGAACGATCTGGCCGATGACCGCGCTGAATCCGATCAGCGTCAGAGCCGCCCTTACGGCCGGCGCCGGTTGTTTCGCACGCGGTGGTGTGACGGATTGCATAGCTGCTGCCACCAGAACGAGATTAGAATTTAGTTGTCGCGCAAAAGCAAAGAGGTCAAAGCAATATGCCGCCCTCCGAGGACGCCACAATTAACCGTCGTGAAGCGTTAATCAAACTGCTCCGCCTGGGAGGAGTCGCTGCCGGAACCGCAGGCCTCGGATACTGGCTCAGCGAACGCAGCGAACGGCCCGAGTACGCGCTGGCAATGAATGCAAGGCGCAGTCATACTGTAGCCGCCGATGGGGCTTTGCCCGAAATGGCGGTCATCCAGGGAGACGATCCCGAACAACTGGCGCGGACTGCCCTCGAAGAACTGGGCGGCATCCACCGCTTCATCTCCCGCGCCGACATTGTGTTGGTGAAGCCGAACATCGGCTGGGACCGCATTCCCGAACAGGCGGCCAACACCAATCCGAAGATCGTCGCGGAGATCGTCCGGCAGTGCTGGAACGCAGGGGCGAAGCGGGTCATCGTGACCGACGTGAGCTGTAACGACCCGCGCCGGTGTTTTCAGAGGTCGGGCATTGCCGAGGCCGCGCGGAGTGTAGGCGCCGACGTGATCCTGCCCGATCCCGCCCAATTCAAAGATGTAGACCTTCAGGGAGAAGTTCTGCGCGACTGGCAGGTTTTCAATCCCTTCCTGAATGCCGACAAGATCATCAACGTCCCGATCGCCAAACACCACGGCCTGACCGGCACGACTCTGGGGATGAAGAACTGGTACGGCATCCTGGGTGGACCGCGCCATCAGTTGCATCAGAAGATCAACGAAAGCCTGGCGGACCTCGCCGATTTCATGCGTCCAACTCTTACCATGATCGACTGTTATCGCGTGCTCATCCGGAACGGCCCGACGGGCGGCAATCTTGACGACGTTTTGCTCAAGAAGACGATGGTGGCCGGAACCGATCCGGTGGCGCTCGACGCTTATGTGGCGAAGGCCTACTGGAATTTGGAGGTCTCATCTCTGCCCTATTTGCAAATGGCGTCCCAGCGCGGTTTGGGAACCTACGAGTTCGGGAAGCTCCGCACACGCGTAAGAAGTGTATAAGTATGACAAAGAGAAAATCGGCCAGTAGGTATTGAGTTTAATTGCAATGCCAGTTCATTTCTCGGGGGATTACCTTTTGGCCCATGCCAGATGTGCAATTCAGACGTAGAGTGGTGTATTTTAACCGCAGATAAGTCTCCCGGTGGGGGCGATTGCAAATGTTCAAGAGGCGCGTCGATAAATATCTGTTCTTTTTGGTTGCGCTAACTATTGCAGGTTCGGTGATAGTCCTGTCCGAGTGGATCCCTGAGTCAACCTTTGAATTAGCAAGTGAGTCGAGGTTGCCGAAATGGATTACCCTCCCGCCGGGACTTACACGCGCCGACGTTTCAATTACGATGAGCCTCTACGGTAGTTTATGGGGTAGCGATGTGAAAATCATATTACAAGACACGAAAGGGCAAACACTGACAAAGGTATATGGCACGGAGAAAGGCAGAGGAACTCTCTATCTGAAACATTCTCCGCCTGGATTTCCTCCTGGTTGTCCAGCCTATGAAGTAATCACTGTAAACGGCATAACTGAAATTATCGAACACAAAAAACCGGAGCCGATATTTTATATAACGGATGACCCTGCTGTTTGGAAAGAACTGGGAGTAGAACAGAAGTAAAAGTGGAATTCCGGCATTAAGTCCGTTTTCTAATCGTTTTGAAAGGGCATGGCGTAAGAGTCTGTGTCACAACCTGACTGTTCCTCCTGGAGGTGGAAAACACCTGCCGGGCCTTAGCCGCGCAGCGGCGCCAGATTACAGCCCATGGCGCCAGCCATGGGTAGAAGTGGAAAATGAGCAAGCCCCGAAGGGGCGGAAGAATAGTTGCGACACAGACTCTTCAGCCGTGCCGTCAGGTCCAGCTATACGAGCGACCCTATGGCGTCCTTACCACACGCGGCAGGCGTTCTCGGCGACCATGGGCTGTCCGGCCTTGCAGCCAAAGGCCTCCTGGAAGGCGGCTGAGTTCTGCACCGCGCCGTTCACACGCCAGCGTCCTGGGGAATGCGGATCGGTCAGCACGCGTTTCCGCGCTTCCTGATCGGTCACGTTCTGGCACCAGATCTGCCCATACGCGAGGAAGAACCGCTGCGCCGGAGTATATCCATCGATCGGTTTTACCGGCGTGTTGCCGATGATGTTGGTCAGCGCCATGTAGGCGAGCTTGAGCCCTCCGTTGTCGGCGGTATTTTCACCCAGCGTCAACTTGCCATTGAGCTTTACCTCACCCTTGTCGTCTTTCACGGAGACAAAGCTCGAATACTCCTTGGCGGTGCAATCGACGCGCTGCTCAAATTCCTTGCCATCCTCCTCCGTCCACCAATCGCGGAAGTTGCCTTGCGCATCGTACTTACGGCCCTGGTCGTCGAAGCCGTGCGTGAGTTCGTGTCCGATCACCACACCGATGCCGCCATAGTTCACGGCGTCGTCCATCAGCTTCCCGTAAAACGGCGGCTGCAAAATGCCCGCGGGAAAGTTGATATCGTTCATGGGAGGCCGGTAGTAGGCATTGACCGTCGGCGGGGTCATGCCCCAATCCTTGCGGTCCGTGGGCCGCTCAATCTTCTTGTATTGACGCTGCACCTCGAACGCGCCGGCGCGCACCGCGTTGCCGGCGTAATCGCCGGACTTGATCGCGACGCTGCTGTAATCGCGCCAGGTGTCGGGATAGCCAATGTTGTTGACGATGGTGTTGAGCTTCTCATAGGCCTGCTTCTTCGTCGTGTCCGACATCCAGGGCAACTGGTTGAGGTCCCGATGCATTGCGTCCTCGATGGCCTGCACCAACTTCAACGTGCGCTCTTTGCCTTCGGGGCCGAAGGTGCGGTCCACATAGAGTTGGCCCAGGGCCATGCCCAGGTTGGCGTCGGTGGATTTCACGCAGCGCTTCCAGCGCGGCTCCATCTCTTGCTGTCCCGACATGTACTTGCCGTTGAACAGAAAATCCTCTTCGACGAAAGCTTTGGTCAGGAGCGGGGCGTACGCGTTGATCGTTTTCCATCGCAGGTACACCTTCCAGTCTTCGAGCGGCACTGCGTTGAGCTGCTCATTGACCTGCTTGAAAAAATCGGGGTTGCCCACGTTGAGGGAAGTGAACTTGGGCGAGCCATTATCGGCAAAGTAGACGGTGAGATCGAAATTCGGGGCCGCGGCAGCAATGTCCGCGACTGTCATCTTATGGTCGCGAGTTTTGGGATCGCGGCGAACCGTGCGATCCATCGAGGCCTGCGCCAGCCCGGTCTCGACCGTTAACACGATCTTGGCTTCGGCGGCGGCCACTTCCGGTTTGTCGCCGGCCAGTTCGAACATCTTTTGCGCGTGCTCCAGATACTTCTGCCGCGTCTCCACCGACTTCGGATCGTCCTTTATGTAGTAGTCGCGATCGGGTAGCGTGATCCCGCCCTGGTCGATGAGCGCAATGGTCTTGGCCGAATCGTGCATGTCGGGCTCGGAGCGGAAGGCAAACAGCGCCGGCGTGGAATTGCGGTGCATGGCTGCAACCTGCCGAATGAGATCCGCTTTCGTCTTGATGCCGTTAATACGCTCCAGTTCCGGCGTCAGCGGAGCATTCCCCTTCTTCTCAATCGTGCTCTCGTCCATGCACGAGCCGTAGTAAGCGCCCACCATGGTTTCCGTTGCCGTGTGTTTGCCTGGAGCCTGCGCCTCGGTCAGCAGGTCTCGCAAGATATAGAGATTGCGCTCGGCAAGCTCATCGAACCGGCCCCACCGCGACTTGTCCGGAGGAACCGGATTGTTCTTCATCCAGGTTCCACAGGCGTATTGATAAAAGTCCACACAGGGATCGACTGTCTTATCCATGGCGGTGACATCGAAGCTGGGGATTTCCTTGGGAACGGCGGATGAAGACGGGCTGGTTTGTGCCGAGCAGAGTGCGGCGGCCAGCAGCATTGCAAGAACACAGAGAATACGAGTGGGCATAATTTCCTTCTTGACCTCAAGAACGCAAAGGATTCTACACCCATTTTGCCCCCTGTGCGGCTGCATGAACCAGTTCCATCTTGGCCGCTCAACGAGCAATCCTCTCCAACTTCTCTTCAGCGTGTGACCTTCGTCCTTGCTATGCCTCCGCATCCTATGTTTGACTTGCCGGTTGAGAATAGCGCCCCTTTTTCCCGAGGGAGCGCGATGGGGCGGCGATGACGGCCGCGTTTACGGTCAACGCGTTTACGGTCAAAATGCCCGCCCCGGTCAGGAGGCTCGTTCCCGCATGGCCGAAGTCGAAACCAAGTCTCTTCCCGCGAACGCCTACCAGCCGTTGAAGCCCGGCGAAGTCTACATGCCGCTGGTGCCCGCCAGCCTGGCGCCACCGGAGGTGACCTGGCGCGCCGTGCTGTGGGGCACGTTGCTGTGTATTGTCTTCAGCGTCGCGTCGGCCTATTCCACACTCAAAGTCGGCCAGGGAATGGAGGCGGCGATCCCGATCTCCATCCTCGCCATCGGCTTGGCGCGCGTCTACAAGCGGCGCTCCACCCTGCTCGAGAACATGATCATCACGGGCATGGGCGGCGCCTCCGCCGCCGTCGTGTCCGGCGCCGTCTTCACCCTGCCAGCGCTCTACATTCTCCACCTCGACCCGCACCCGGCGCAGACCATCTTCATCTGCCTGGCGGGCGGCTGCCTGGGCGTCCTCTTCCTCATTCCGCTGCGGCGCTACTTTGTACGCGAGATGCACGGCAAGTTCCCATTTCCCGAGGCCACGGCGATCACCGAAGTCCTGGTCACCGGAGAGAAAGGCGGATCGCAGGCCAAACTACTGCTGCAGGCCACCGTCATCGCCGCGATTTATGACTTCTTCGTCACCACCTTCCACGTCTGGAAGGAGTATCTCAACTTCCAGTTCGTGCCCGTAGTGCGTTCGCTCGCCGACCGTGGCCGCATGGTTTTTAATTTCGACGCAGTTGGCTTCATCCTCGGCATCGGCTACGTGATCGGCCTGCGCATCGCCCTGATCTTTTGCGGCGGTGGCATTCTGGTGAACTTCGTGCTCGTCCCGCTGATTTGGTTCATCGGCAGCCACATGGGCGACACCGCGGTCTATCCCGCCACCATCCCCATTTCGCACATGGCGGCCGCGGACATCTACCGCAATTACGTGCGCCTCATCGCCGTGGGAGCCATCGCGACCGCCGGCCTCGCCGGCCTCCTCAAGTCGCTGCGCGTGATTACCGGATCGTTCGGCATCGCGCTCCATGCCTTCCGCCACGGCGAAGCGCCGCAAATGGAACGCACCGACCGTGACATTCCCATAGTCACCATTCTCCTCGGCGTGG
>Ga0326727_10002387_pt1 | contig 64331 bp, 58 predicted proteins | sample MB2enrmetagenome_FD_207643 | JGI IMG/M metagenome (GOLD analysis project Ga0326727, IMG submission 207643) | Lab enriched peat soil microbial communities from McLean, Ithaca, NY, United States - MB29MY | ecosystem: Environmental > Terrestrial > Soil > Wetlands > Peat | place: USA: New York...
CGGTTTTTGGGTGTGAATTTGCTCATCTTGTCGCGTACGTGAAGGGAGAAACGCATGGACACGCTAATAATTGTGTTCATTTTGTCACTTTCGCTGCTCGCTTTGGGCTTAGTGACCTACTTGGCGGTCAGGGGCATTCGTGCCTACTTCAAGGCGCGGGGCAAGCGTTTGATAACGTGTCCTGAGAACCAATGCGCGGCGGCGGTTGAGTTGGATGCCAAAGGCGCTGGCTGGAAGGCGCTCCGGGGCGAAAGCTATATGCGCCTGCACGATTGTTCCCGCTGGCCGGAGAAGGCGGGTTGCGCCCAGGATTGTTTGCAGCAGATTGAGACGCTCGGGCAGGGGTGCTTGGTCGGCAGCATCGTGGCATCATGGTATCACGGCAAGACGTGTTTCTATTGCCACAAGCCGGTAGATAAAGTTGAGGAATGGACCGGCCACATACCCGCCTTGCTGGGACCGGACATGAAGACCGTCACTTGGGGTGACATTCCGCCTGAGAAACTGCCCAAGGTCTTCGAGAATTACAAGCCGGTTTGCTGGTCATGCCACATTGCGGAGACCTTCCGCCGCGAGCACGCCGACTTGGTCACTGACCGTCCCGCGCGCTGGTAACTTCGGGCGACGCGGCAAGGCCAAAAGGCGCCGGAGGGGGTCTCCTGGCGCAGGAAGCATGTGGGTGTTAAGAGGATGGTCTCCAATCGTCCTATTATCGTGAGACCCCTAAAGTAAGTGGACAAATAAGTAGCCCCGTCCCTGGTTGTTACCAAGGGCGGGGCCAAATCCAGATGCGGAGCCAACCGCTTCTGAATTACCCAGGTATTCTGGTCCTTCCTAGACAAAAAATCAAGCCAAAGTCTAAATTAATTGCATGGGGCGCACAAAAGCCTGCCTGGGCGAGCGTCGTAATGCGGACCACTATGCAATGCCGGGGGAAACTGTACCACTGCTGGAAAAGGGAATCGCTTCACAATTCCACGGCGGTAGCAAGGTTCTGGGCAAGAAAGCTGGAGGGGTCTTTTTGAAGCTCCTCAAATTCGTTCTCAGAATACACCAGCGAGTGGGTGGGAACGGCGCGCGTGAAGATCTGGTAGGGGCTACGGCTGAACAGGTCAGGAAAATTCTTGCGGACGACGACGATCAGTTCGCCACCCGCGTCAGGCTTTCCCTTTTCTTGTGCCAGCGAACCAAACAGGAAGACCTTGAGAATTTCCGGGCGCGCGGCTTTAGCTTCGCCCACAGCCCGCCGCAAAGCCCGGATATTCTGGTCACGGTGGAGGTCTTCGGTTTCGGCGGCACTCAAGAGTTGGCCCTCCCCAAGGGATTTCGTTGCGGGAGCTTTGCTCCCTAAAGGAATCCACGTGACGCTGCGGGGCAAATCCGAAAGCGAAGCGCGCGTCACGCTCGCCACAACGGCCTAATCCGACATCCATAACACGTTTTTGCCCGGCCTGCTAAAGTTTTTTTAGGGGATTGCCGTAGTTTCGCTGTACCCCGGCCTGGTCCGGACGGCGGCCGTGATGGAGGCAGCTAAGGGTGGATGCCTCGACGTCTCTAACAGTAAAAGCCCGGAATTTATCGGGCGGGTGATTGTTGCCCTCGCTCACGATACAACCGTGTTGGAACGGAGCGGTAGAGTGCTTGTCGCAGCCACCGTGGCTTCCGAATTTCGTATTAAGGACATCGATGGCAAGCAGCCCATGCCGCTGACGCTCGAAAACGCGTGATTTCCTGGAAACCAACCGTACGAGCAACGGGATGGGCCCCCATCGCGGGTTTGTATTCGCTGAAACTTAAACGCGCAGCCACATGTACGTATTTCGGCTTCTCGAGACTGTTGGCGCGAAGTGTGGGGGCTACGAGCCAAAAGCACGAGTTGGACGTTATAGGTCCAAGTGAAGGGTTTCAGGGTGCGGTGTCCAGGCATGCTCGCCATCGGACGAAAGCTGTTTTTCAGTAGACTACTGTAGTATCAAACGGCCATCGCTTGCCCAAATTTGTCGCTTGATATGCCCAGGTAATTTCTGGACGTTGAACAGCAGTCAATTTAGAGTAAGCCGACGGAGGCGAGACATGCCTAAGAAAGGGCACGGCAGGAAGAGTCGAGGCAGAGCCAGCGTTGCGTGCTGAACCAGCTCGTGCGGCTTTCCGGCACGTAGAGGAAGCCGTGGCCGTTGGGGCACATGAGCCCCGTACAGTTCAACTCCAGGAAATACCTTGAGCGTTCGCCCACCCAGATAGGGTGAGTCAGCAGCCGGAAGCAAACCGGGCACCGCCGCCGCTGATCATTCAATGCCCATCGGAGTGCAAAGGTGTAACCCCATAACAAGCCCTCGAACTGAAGAACCGCCGGAATGAACGGTACGCCGTTGTAACCCAAAATAAGCAACCCGCAAAACGCCGTCAGCATGATTAACACGACTTTGCCGGAGAGAAATGTCCACCGGCGAAGCCACCCTTTCCAAGTGCGCAATCCGCTACGCGCCGGAAACTCGCCAAGCGATAGGGATGTGATCGCAGGCAAGACCGGAAAGGGAAAAATGAAGACGAAGAGGGAAGCGATGAGAGATTGATAAAAGAGGTCGGCTGATGATACCGATTCCCGATTCCCCAGCCACAGAAAAAACGCGATCACCATGCTGGAGGCTACGAGAGCCGCCAGAAACGCGATGCACTGCCTCGGAGATTCCAAGTGGAGCGTCGCCCGTTCCTTCCAGCGGGGCGTATTTCGCCTAAACCACAACGCGTCTTTGAACGATCCGAGACAAAAGGCTGTCACATGCCACCGGCCACCCGCCAGAGTGACATGCTCATGACTACATTTCTTGGAAGCGTACCAAAGCTCCGATCTCCATTCTGCCAGCCATTCCGTGCGTCTTTCACTGGGCACTAGTAATGCGGCAGCCCAGAGGATGGCAAGGTGCACGGTGTTCGAAGGGACAATCTCGGCGCTTCTCATGCCGTTTCAACCTCCTTCGCCGGAGCGAGTTTCGTCAGGAGCGGATAGCGTCGGCGGGATGCCTCGATGGTATTCCTGCCCACACCCGTAAGCTTGTAATATTTTCGCGGGGGGCGCCCCTCGGCATCCGCAATGGACTGTTTTTCCCATTGAGAAAGGATCAAGCGGTCCCGCTCCAAGCGCCGCATCGCGGGGTAAACCGTCCCGCTGGGAAGGCCGGTTACTTCCATCACGCTGAAGCCATAGATGTGACCAGCGCTGATGGCCTGAAGGATCATTGCCGCCGTGTGGGAGAGTTTGACCTCGCCTGCCATGAGGGGATTGTACCTAAGTAGAATACTACTTGACAAGTAGGTGGCTAAGAAGAATACTACATAGGCGCTGGAGGCCGGATCATATGCTTGAGCTGCGAAGCGTTTGCAAACGATTTCCCGCCGTCACCGCCGTAGACAACGTCAGCTTTTCTGCGCGGCCTGGCGAGGTCACCGGGTATCTGGGGCCGAACGGTTCCGGCAAGTCCACCACCCTAAAAATGATTACCGGGCTCATTGGGATGACGTCCGGGGAGATCCTGTTCGATGGCGGCCGTATCCATCGTGATCTCTTGAACTTTAAACGGCGCTTTGGGTACGTGCCGGAAGAGCCGCACCTGTATTCGCATTTGACCGGCCTGGAATACCTGGTCATGGTGGGTCAATTGCGCGGCTTGCCCTCGAAGCGTACGGCCGAACGGATCGACGGCCTGCTCCAGTTGCTCGGGCTCCACGGCAGCCGCCACTCGCCCCTTTCAGCTTATTCGAAGGGCATGCGCCAAAAAGTGCTGCTATCGGCCGCACTGCTGCACAATCCCGATCTGATCCTTCTGGACGAGCCGTTTTCCGGGCTCGACGTTACCTCGGCGCTCGTCATCCGCAATCTACTGAAGGAAATGGCGAGGCGCGGCAAGGTGGTGTTGCTGAGCTCCCACGAACTTGAGACGGTCGAACGCGTCTGCACGCGCGTTGTCATTTTGCATCGCGCCAAGGTCGTAGCGGACGATTCGATCGAGCGTCTAAGGACGCTGATGGCACTGCCCACTCTGGAAGACATTTTTTCTCAACTCGCGGTCGAGCAGGATCCGGTCAGCATCTCGCGCCAGATCGTGGACCTAGTATTTGCGTAAGGTGTCCCCGTGGTCAAAACGCAATTCCGCATCCTCTATCGCCAGTTTCTCTTCCGCATCGTTGATGTCGAACTCCTTTCAGCGCAGGGGGAGACCAGCAAGCTGCTCGGGCAGTTTGCCTCGCTGCTTGTCTTTCTCGGCATGATCTTTTCATTTCCCCTCTGGGCGCTCACGGGCGACGACCTGCCTGCCCGGGCACGCTTGCTTGCCTCTTGGGAGCTAGAACACTTCCTGATTGCGACTACGATGCTGATCGTAGGCCTGTTCGCGGTGCTGAGTTGGGATTCGACGTTGCCGGACCAGCGCGACGTCCTGGTGCTCGCACCGTTGCCAGTGCGGGCGAGCACCATGTTCCTCGCAAAAGTAGCCGCTATCGCCACAGGGCTCGCCGTCACTGTGGCTATCCTTAATGTGTTGCCGGGTATCCCCGCCCCGCTGGCATTTGCACCTTTGAATTCTGGTCTTATCGGTCTGCCTCGGTCGTTCGCTGCTTACTGGATCACCATATTCGCTGCTGGCGCATTCATCCTCTGTTGCGTATTAGGGCTGCAAGGACTGGCCGCCCAGGTGCTGCCGAGACGGCAGTTCCTGCGGGTGTCGTCGTTTTTACAAATAGCGGCCTTCTGCCTCTTCGTGAGCGCGTACTTCCTTCAGCCCTCACTGACCTCACTGGAAGCGCTCACGGCCGCGGAGAATCAGTACTGGCTCGCGTGTTTGCCCTCCTATTGGTTTCTGGGCCTCTTCCAACAACTGAACGGGTCCATGCAACCGGCTCTTGCCCCCTTGGCAGTACGAGCCTGGGAGGGATTGGCCATTGCCGGAAGTGCAACCGCTTTTGTGTACTCCCTTTCCTATTTTCGGATGCTCGGCCGGATCGCGGAAGAGCCGGACATCGTTCCCCGCTTCCGTCGCTGGAGATGGTTGCCGGGCCTTGGCGGATCGCTGGAAACCGCGATTGGACAGTTCAGCATTCGCACGCTGCTCCGCAGCCGGAAGCATCGTCTTATTCTCGCCTTTTACCTGGGCATAGGGCTCGCCTTAACGATCCTCTTCGTAGGACTGCTTGTGAACCTACAACAGCCAAGGGTGGGATCCGTGAACATCCTGTGGCGCGAACCGAATGCGGGGATGTTGCTTTCGAGTGTGATAATTATGTTCTTCGGGGTGCTCGGCACCCGGGTCGGGTTCGCCATGCCGCTGGATCTCACAGCTAATTGGATTTTCCGCGTCACTCCGGTGGGCGGGGTGACGGAATGTTTGCAGGCCAACCGGCGTGCGTTGCTTGTGCTTGCTGTAACACCGGTCTGGGTGGGATCGGCCGTGATCTTTCTGTGGCTGTGGCCCTGGTGGCCGGCTGTGGGTCACCTTGCGGTCCTCGCGATTCTGGGAATCGCGGCCGCTGAAGTCGCACTCGCAGGCTTTCGCAAGATTCCCTTTACTTGTTCCTATTTGCCGGGGAAGTCGAACCTCCATCTCACCTTCTGGCTTTGCGTTCTGGCCTTGGGCCTTCTCGTCGACCAAGGGGCAGTACTGGAACTCCACGCGCTCTGGCACCCAGCCAGCTGTGCAGTGATGATCGCGATTCTCCTAATTGCCTTGGCGCTCGCCAGGAAGCGAACAGTGGTACAGACGAAGTCGGAGGCGCTGGAGTTTGAGGATGCGCCGCCTCCAGCGGTCATGGTTTTGGGCCTGCACCAAGATTGATTGCTTCCCCTCTTTCCTACCCTCGATATGAGCCCCCGACTCTTAGTGGGTGCGCAGAAACACGGCGCCTTCATAGAGACGGTTCCCCAGAAGACCTCAGCCAACTGGCTCCCCCTCACGCTGAATATCGCCTTGTATTCTCCGCCCTGGCCAGTTCCCGTATAGTCGCCTTACCGGAAAAGTGACCGAAGCCGCTAAGAGTGGTAGTGCAGTCAAATCCCAGATTGCCACCCCGAAGTCGCGTACTGATTACCAACGAATCTATAGCGTCTGTCTGAACTTCTGGGTGAGCGACGGCGCATTCAGAAACAAATCTTCCTTAGGTTAGCGCATATGAGCCGCTGGCCTGGCTTAAAGGATTGTTTCTCGCGCCGAGCCCGGAAATGGCGATCTGCGCAGCCCTGGGCCGGGCGCCTCCGGGCGCCCGCTACGCGGGCTTTCGGGCACCTTGACCCGTTAGCTTCACGCTGCGAGGGATGGGGCCATACGGCTAGTCCCATGGTCGTGATATACTTCCGCTAAGGCTGGTGCCGTTCCAACTGGTTGCGACTTATCTGCGTAAGCCTGATGGCGAGCCTACTTTGCGGGACAAAAGCGGAACAGATAGCCTCAATAAGTTGGAACGACACCAGTCCTTAGGGTTATCGAAACACCATGAAGACCTGCCCTGAATGCAAGGGGACTTACCCGAACGACTACGCCCTCTGTCCTAAGGACGGGGCACCTCTCAACGAAATCACCCTCTGGCAGATTGGTACGGTCGTCCGCGACAAGTACCGGATCCTGGCGCGGTTGGGCGAAGGCGGCATGGCGGTTGTTTACAAGGCTCACCACGAACTGCTGGACGAGCTGCGAGCGCTGAAAGTCATCAGGCCAGACCTCGCTGGCGACGCCGAATTCATCAGCCGCTTCAAGAACGAAGCCATCATGGCTCGCCGGCTCAATCACCCCAACGCCGTCCGCGTCGACGATCTGGACATTGCTGAAGACGGCCTGCCTTTTATCTCCATGGAACTGGTGGTGGGCGACACGCTCAAGACGCTGATTCAGCGAGTGGGCCCCCTGCCGGTTTCTTTGGTGCTCGACGTCAGCTCACACGTCTGCGAAGCCCTCGACGCCGCCCACGCCTTGGGGCTCGTGCACCGGGACATCAAACCCGAGAATATTGTTTTGATCGCGCAGCACAGTGGGCCGCCCGTCGCCAAGATACTGGATTTCGGAATCTCCCGCCTGCGTGAACAGCCCGCCGGGCAGAAGGGTTTGACGCAGACGGGAATGGTGATTGGCACGCCCGAGTATATGTCACCCGAGCAGGCCATGGGTAAGCGCGGCGAGGAGATCGACGGGCGGTCCGATCTTTACTCGCTGGGCATTGTCATGTACCGGATGTTGACCGGTGAGCTGCCCTTTCAGGCGGAAACCACCGTGGAGATGATCCTTCACCAACTCAAAACTGTGCCCAGGCCCCCCCACCAGTTGAAGCCGGAACTGGCGATTCCGCCCGCCGTTTCCGCGATCGTGATGAAGGCGCTGGAAAAGGATCGTGGCAACCGGTTCGCAACCGGGGGCGCCATGGCCGCCGCCATCAAAAAAGCGCGCGGAAGCATCACGTTATCATCTCAAAAGGTCGATTGGGACACTCTGAGCTCCACCCCGGCCTCATTTGGTTTGGAAAACTCGGCTCCCCAGGCGGGAGCCTCTCGCGATCGCCCCTCTGCCACGCCTTCTCGAACCCCCGCCCCGCACACTTCGGCCACCGGCAAGACAATGTATCGAAGCTCCGCCCGGATCGCACCTCCCGGCCGGGAGTTTCCCGTGCGCGGTGTGGTCATGGCCCTGGTGCTCGCGGGGCTGATAGCAGGTGGATATTTCGGCTGGCCTTATTACCAGTCGTGGCGTCTCGAGGGACGGTCGTCGAGCGCCCCGGCCGTTCCGGGGGCGGCAGCATCTGTCACAACGGCAGGAGAGGAGAAGGGTGGGGTGATCGCTACGATCGTCAAGACGATTCGCGGCTGGGAGAAGATGCTTGAGGGTCCCAGCGAAGGGGCAGGAGCTTCGGCGGCCCCGTCAGCACCCACACAACACAAGACCCTGACCTACCAGGAACAAGCCAAGGTCAAGGAACTGAACTCCCTGGGCGCGATCTATCTCCGCCAAGGCGGGTGTGAAAAAGCCATGCCGATTTATCAGCAGGTGATGGATATCGACTACGGGAACGCCATCGCCTGGAAGGGCATGCAGAATTGCTATGCCAAAACCAAGATGAACCAACCTCGGCCCGTTCCCCCTCCCCCGAACCCCCCGAGCCCGCAGTAAACCTGCCATGCTGCCCGTGACCGCGCTTCCCCAACACCTCATCATCGACGCTGACGACACGCTTTGGGAAGATCTCTTTACCAAGGGCCATCCCATAGAGCAGAGCCTGAAGGTGAAATCTTCCGGCCTCGCCATCTTCTTCCGCCACATCGAAATCGCGCCCGCCAAGAACGCGGGCACTTACTCGGAGCTCGCCTCCCGGCTGGGGCTCGACTGCATGAAGACGTGGATGATCGGCAATTCTCCCAAGTCGGATATCAACCCGGCCCTCGCCGCAGGCCTGAATGCGGTCTACATTCCCCACGCGCAAACCTGGAGGCTGGAACACGAGGAGATTGCGCAAGGCCCCGGCCGCCTGATGGTGCTGGAGAGGTTCACGGAGCTGGTGAAGTATTTTTGAGGGGGAGTCGAAAGTTGAATAAAGTTAATAGCCGATAGTCGATAGTTGAAAGCAATGGACCCTTACTTTCAACTATCGACCGCCCTCACTCCAGCGCTACCGGCTTCTCCCCCGGCGCCAGGATATCGGGGGGCAATCCCATTACTCGCGCCAGGGTGGGGGCGATTTGCCTCAGCCCAATGCGCCCCAGATTCTTCCCCGCAGCGATTTCCGGGCCGGCGGCGAGGAAGCATGCTTCGAGTCCCTGGCGGGTTGGCAAGTGTCCGTGCGTGCCGCGATCTTTAACGGACTCGCGCACCGGCGGGCCTTCCAGGCGGTCAGAGAAATAGAATCCCGGCGCCGCTTCGAGCATCAGTTCGGCGTCGGGGTCGGCCTCGAGCGCGGCCAGCTTTTGCCGATCGACCACTTCCCCGATGGCGCCCGTCGCGCGCAGCCGCTCTAGAGCCCTTTCCAGCCGCCGCCAATCGTCGGCCGAAGGCTTTTCCAGCCAGTAGACCGCGAGCGACCCACCCCCGCTCACCGCGCCCAGCCGCCGCAGCGCCAGCGTTCCGTCCGCGCCATGCGCGAAGAGCCCTTCCTCGGCGAAAACCGTGAACGGCGCCACCTCCTTCTCGACGGGCACAAAGCCGTGATCGGAAAGCACCACCAGGGTTGCGTCAGCGGAGACCGCGTCACGAATCCGCCCGATTTCCTTGTCCGCGGACTCGAGCGCCCGAAGCGCTTGCTCTGATTCCGGACCAAAAGCGTGCGCCTGCTGGTCGTACCAAACGAAGTGCACCATCAGCAGATCGGGCCGATAGCGATTCCACAGGTAGAGCGCCGCCTCTCCGCGCAATTGGTCAGGATCGCTCGTGGCGAGCAGGAGCATCACGGCCTTCGCCACTTCGCTAAAGAGGCCCGGCGTCGAGTGCCGCGCCGGCGTTTCGAAGTCCCGGTGCGGGTCGGGCACATTCGGATCCCAGATTTCCGGAATGTTGTAATCGATGGCCGCGCCGACGCTGACCGGCCAACTGATCGCGGCGCTCGGCCGCCGGCTGGCTCGCGCCACGTCCCAGAGCGCCGGCGCCCGCAGCGTGCGCGCATACCAACACCACGGCCGCGCCTTTTCGGTGGGATCGAGTGAAGCCAGGTGGCTGAATATGCCATGCGCGCGCGGGGGAAGGCCGGTCACGATCGTCGCATGCGCGGGATAGGTCGTGCTGGGATAGATGCTCTCCACGGCTTCCGCCCTCGCGCCGCCTCGCTCCAGCGCCGCGAGGTTCGGGAAGCGGTGGTGACGCTCCGGCGCGCGGTAGACCCCCGGCCGCAGGCCATCCACGGAAAGCAGCACCAGGCGTCCGGGTCGTGATGTCGCGGGATTCACTCGATTATGCCTCGATCGCCCTCATAATACCGGACGGGGGCCTTCAATTGCACGCCCCTAATCTCGCTTAGCGCATTCCCTCCCGGTGCGCGAGGCCCTCCACGTGAGTCACGAAGGCTTCCGGCTTGCCGGGTGGAGCAATCGGGATTTTTCCCTCGGGCAGAGACCGCCGCTACAGCAAACTGAGACACGACCCGGCGGTTCACGGATGCCCCCGGCATGATATACTGAATCTATCCCAGGCGATGGAGTTCGCCTTCAAGCGTCCTTCTTGTGGACTGATGACTCCTGGCCGCAATCCTGCGCCCAGGAGTTTTTTGTTTGGCAGGGACGCGCGCGGAAAGCGATAGAACGGTGCGTATTTTTCTTCTGATCGTGTGCGGATCGGTTGGAACACTTGCTCGATACGCTTTGCAGGGGCTCATTCAGTACCGCACGGAGTCCACATTTCCCGCCGGTACGCTGGCCGTGAATCTGCTGGGCTGCTTTCTGTTAGGAGGCATCGGCCAGTTCGGTCTCGACCACCTCGCCTTCCCGCCCGAGTGGCGCGTTGCCATCACGGTGGGTTTTTTCGGCGCCTTCACCACCTTTTCCACTTTCAGTTGGGAAACCGTTCACCTTTTTGAAGACGGTGAGTGGATTCGCGCGTGCGTCTATGTGATGTTCAGCGTGCTGGGCGGACTCTTGCTGGTCCGCACTGGCATGCGGCTGGCAAGATGGTTCTAAGCGGAGGCGTTATGGAACACCAGCGCTTTGAAGGCGAACGCACCTTGATGCGGATCCACATCGGCGAGTCCGATAAGTGGCAAGGCTCGCCCCTTTACGAAGCCCTGATCAGGCTCTTCCGCCGGGAGGGTCTGAGCGGGGTCACGGTCCTGCGCGGGGTGGGCGGCTACGGCTCCGCCAGCCGTTATCATACCGACAAGGTTCTGCGCCTCTCGCAGGACCTGCCCATCATCCTCGAGGTCGTCGAGTCCTCGGAGCGAATCGAGCAGATTCTGCCCAAGCTCGATGAAATGGTGGGGGGCGGGCTGGTCACGCTCGAGAAAGTTCGCGTCATCCTCTATCGGCCCAAAAAATAGGGGCCGGCATTCATCGCGGCCCGAAGCTTGCACGGGACGGAGGCCGGAGAGCAGTCCAAACCTCCACCTGCCGGGAGCTACGGTAAAACCCAAAGGCGCCTATGGCCCTCGATGAACTTCACGCGCGACGGCTTGCGACCGTGGGAAATCTTTTCGACGCGGCCTTGGACCGGATGGAGCTGGTTCTCCGTTCCGCCGAAAAGGGCGCCGACGGCCGGGAAACCTCCCGGATTTCAGCCGAACAGGCCCAATTCATTCGCGACAGGATGGCGACGATTCGAAGCCGCCTGCACGAAGGCTTGCGGCACTTCTCCGTTCAACTTTACAAACCCGAGCCCAGGCAGATGCTGATCGCAGAGCTTTCCACCCTCTGGGTCATCCTCGAAAACGCTCGCCCCGAACGAATGAAGGGTTACGGACGGGAGTTTGCCTCTCTGGACAAAGCGGAATGGGAGAATCTGATCCAAGCCCTCATGCATGAAACCGAGCTGATTCGCAGCACGCTCCTAAAAGGAAAAACCAAGGCCTGACTCTCCATCGCCATGAACATGAAGCTGGGAAAGAGTCCCGATCCGCCCCTCCCTTCGAGTGATGTTGAGGGTGCTGGCCGGCTCCTGCGGCTGGCGGCCTGGGGGCAGGAACTCGGCGCCGAGCGCGTTGCGGATGAGGCTCGCGACCTCGCTGGCCGCGTATCGGAAGGCCGCTTTTACCTGGCGTGCATCGGCCAATTCAAACGCGGCAAGTCAACCCTGATCAATGCCCTGGTTGGCGAGCGCATTCTCCCTGTAGGCTTCGTTCCGGTGACGGCCGTCCCTACCGTCATCCGCTACGGCGCGCGCAAGAAGGCACGCATCCAGTTCCGGGACGGCGCATGGCAGCCGATCGCCGCTGCCGACCTCGATCAGTACGTTTCCGAAGAACACAACCCGGAAAACACCAAGGGGGTGGGGGGCGCGGAGGTTTTTGTGCCCAGCGCGTTGCTCTCAACCGGGATGTGCCTGGTCGATACGCCCGGCTTAGGATCGGTGTTCACGGGCAATACCGCCGCAACCCAGGCCTTCATCCCCCATATCGACGCCGCCTTGGTCGTGGTGGGCGCGGATCCACCGCTGGCGGGCGAGGAACTGACGCTGGTGGAGGCCGTGGGGCGGCAGGTTCAGAATCTCATTCTGGTCCTCAACAAGGCCGACCGGGCCATCGAGGCGGAAAAAGCGGCAGCCGTCCGCTTCACCGAGCAGGTGCTGGAAAAGCGTTTGCGCCGTTCCGTCGGACCCGTCTTCGAAGTCAGTGCCGCCGAGCGTCTTGAAAACCGGGGGCCGGAGCGCGACTGGGCGAGGCTGATCGAGGCGCTGGATCACCTTGTCGAAGGCTCCGGCCGTCAGCTTATCCAAGCGGCCTGCGACCGGGGGGTCGAGCGCCTGGGCGAGCAACTGCTGGCCATCATCAGCGAGGAGCGCGAAGCGCTCGAACGGCCCGTCGAGGAATCCGAACGCCGGATCGCGGCGATGAAGGAAACCATCGCCCGGGCGGAACGCTCCATGCGCGAGGTGGAATTCCTCTGGATGGCCGAGCAGCGGCATCTCTCCGACCTGTTTGTCGGCCGGCACAAGGAGTTTCTGGCTTCGGTTTTGCCTCCCGCCTATGAGGAATTCGCGCGGGCCGTACGATCCACCCCGCGCACCATGGGCCCCTCCTATCGGCGCGCCATCATGCGCGAGGCTCAGGAAATTGCGCAGCTCCACGTTCTGCCCTGGCTCAAAACCGAGCAAGCGGAGGGAGAAAAAGAATATCGGCAGGCGGCCGGCCGTTTCGTCGAGATGGCCAACGACTTCCTGAAGAAACTTGCCGAAGCGGGCATTCGCGAACTGGCGCGGATGCCGCACGCCCTCGACCCGGAGACGGGATTCCGCACCCGGTCGGAGTTTTTGTTTCGGGACATGATCGACATCGCGCAGCCGGCCTCGCCCCTGCGTTGGCTGGCGGATGTGGTTCTGGGGCTCGTCGGAGCCCGAGGTGTGATTGTTGGGGACGGGCGCGAATTTCTGAGCTGGCTGCTCGAAGTTAATTGCACGCGGGTGCAAAACGACGTCCTCAACCGGGTACAGGAAAGCCGCGGCCGGTTGGAAACGGAGATTCGGAAGCTCCTGCATGAAGTCAATCGCATCGCCGTCGAGGCCTTGACCCATGCGCGTGAGGCACGATCCTCGGGAGCCGCCGCCGTGGAGGCCGCCATTGCCAGGCTCGACCGCCTGGAACGCGAGGTCGCCGGATTGTCGGTGGAGCAGAACTCCTTCGAGTAAGGCCGGCTTAACAGGCTGCGGAAAAACTCCGCAAACTGTCATCCTGAGGAGGCGAAGCCGGTCCTGAGCAAAGCGAAGGAAGGACCTCTGTATTTGCTTGAAAGTTCAAATACCGGGGTCCTTCGCTGCGCTCAGGATGACAGCATTGGAGCGTTTTTCCGCAGCCTGTTAAGCCCTCGCGGCGCGCGGGAGGAATCCGAAATGCGGGTCTTCGTCGACCGGAAAAGTGAATCGCGCCGCCTGGAGAATGCCATCCTCGAGCGGCAGAGCCTCATGATCTGCGGCCCTGCCGGCATCGGCAAAACGGCTTTGGTGGCAAAGGTCATTGCCGGCCTTCCGGCGGGCTTGGCAGGGCGGTGCCTGGAAATACCGGGCGCGCGGGATTTGCCGGACCTGCTGCGTCAACTGGTCCGGCGGCTTTACGAGGCAGAGGATCCGAATCTCGCCCGCCAACTTCGTTCCGAGGGAGTCTCAGCGCGGGGGTTTGCGGCCTGGGTGAAGAAGCTTTCCACCAGCCGCCTGAAGGGAACCGTCTACCGCACGCTCGAACGCGGTGACTATCGCATCTTCCTCGACCATCTTCCCCGGCTGACCAAAACGGTTGCCAAGGTCGTCAAGGAACTGTTCTGGATGCGCAACACCCCGGTCTATTTGCTGATTCGCGATGCAGGGGAGCAGCACCTCGACCCGTTATACAACTTCTTCTACTGGGGCGATCGTGAACGATTGGCCTTACCACCACTTCCCGCCCAGGCCGCCGCAGAACTTCTGGAAAGCTGCGTCGGGCGGTTTGCGCTGGCCGGATTGGACCTCTCCGGCTTTCGGGAAAAGGTTCTGGAGTTGAGTCAGCAGGTCCCGGGAGCGATTGTGAAAATGTGCATGCTCGCCGCCGATCGGCGTTACCAATATGAGTCACGCATCAAAATTAAGTCAGTGTACATCGACTATCTGCTGAGTGGGCATGACCTTCATGTGCCCGCTCCCGGGTCTGTGTCCGAAAGCCCGCGCCATCGTGTGGCCCACGGCGCGAGGCGTGGATAACTACCCCAGCGTCGATAACCACCCCAGCGCCCAAGGCGCCACCCCTCCCTTCGGCAGGCTCAGGGCAGGCTCTGAATCAGGAGGGGAGTTTTTTTTTAAGAACTCCCCTCCTCAGTTGAGGAGGGGTGGCGCGCCGAGCGCCGGGGTGGTGCTGTACAGCAAGCGTGGCGCGGACCTGTTCGCTAGGTCCGCGGCTTTTTATTGTCAATTGAGGACGAACCGCAGACCGCAGGTCTGCGCTAAGACCGCCCAAACTCTGCATTGCAATGCCCTAATTTCTTGTTTTTTCAGCAAGAGTTTTCGCGCACATTGTAGGGCCGTACGGCGTTCGGCCGAGGGCCAGCGCCGCTGGCCCCTACACGCGACGTGGCACGGGCATCCTGCCCGTGATGTTCATGGCCAGGATGGCCATGCCACGCCTCGGGTTGCGGCTCCGCCGCTCTGCACTAGCCACCCGTATCCCGTATCCCGTGCCCCGCATCCCGTACTTCACAGCGCGCGAATGTGAATCGACCCGCCGCTTGTGTGCAGACGCAATTCTTCTCCCCCTGAGCCGATCGTTCCACGCATGCTGGAGTGGCTGACCTCCCCCGCCACACTGAAATCGCTGGAAACCGAACCCCCGGAAGTTGAGGCGTCAAGATTCAGATTGGCGGGGCGGGCAATCGCCACTTCAATGGGACCGCCGGAACTCTCCAGGATTCCTCCGTGGTGGTTGCCGGGGCTGAAAGTGGCCCGGATGGGACCGCCGGAAGTCTTGGCCTCCACGTAGCCGGAAACACGATCAATGTGAATCCCCCCGCCACTGGTGTGGGCCTGAAGGCTTCCATCGAGCTCTTCCACGTCAATCGGCCCTCCGGAGGTGGCCACGTGCGCATCGCCGGTCACCTCACGAAGGCGAATCGGCCCTCCGGAAGTATGCGCTTCCAGGTTTCCGTTCAAGCCGGTAACCTCAATGGGGCCTCCCGACGTTTTCACCTCGGCTTCCCCGCGCAAGCCGGAAAGCGTGATGCTTCCGCCGCCGGTGCGAATTTCGGTGCGCGTATCCGTGGGTACTTCGATTTCAAAATGCACGGAAAGGCTGTGCGCCCAGCCGGACTCGTGCTTGCGCCGAGCCGCCACGCCTACCCATCCCGCGCCGTGGGTAAAGGTGATTTCCAGCTCGGTGTTCAAATCTGCGCGCTCGGAAGTAATCACGATGTGCGCACCCGGTCGCCCGGCGCCAGTCACCGCAACGCTCCCTGCTTCCGATTCCAGAGTGAAACGGCCCCCGGGTTGAAGGTCGAAATTCTGCTCGATGCGAGATTCCGCGACAGCAGGTGACGCCATCGCCAAAAGTGATAGGGCTGCAACCGCAACTCCCAGAGTTCGATAACCTCTCATTTTTCCTCCTGCTGGATCTACCTCTGACTTGTTACGTTAGACGGGCGGCGCGAGTTCCGGGTAGCAGGCTTTTTTCAGGCTGAGGGACAGAGTGGGACGGGAAGCAAGCGTAACGGGCGCCATCATTTAGCCCATGGCGCCAGCCGTGGACAACCACCCCGGCGTCGATAACCACCCCGGCGCCCAGGGCGCCACCCCCTCCTGAATCAGGAGGGGAGTTTTTTTAAGAACTCCCCTCCTCAGTTGAGGAGGGGTGGCGCGCCGAGCGCCGGGGTGGTGCTGAAGTGCGATCAAGCAAGCTCACTGCTGCGCCGCCAGCCCTCGGGGTGTAGAATCTCCCCTGCTTGAAACCAACCGGAAGAAAGGTCATGCCATGAAAAAGTTGCTCTTCTTCATACTTCTTCTCAGCCTGAGCGCCTCGGGGGGATTTGCCCAGGCGGGAAAGACGCGCCTGGCCATTGTGGGGCTCGACCACGATCACGTGTGGGGCCTGCTCGAAACCATCGCCAAAACTCCGGAGGCGGAACTGGTGGCCATTGCCGACCCGCACCCGGAGCTGGTGACGAAGGCTAAAGCCCGGGTTCCCTCGAGCGTCAAGTTCTTCGCCGACTACGCGGCCATGCTGGATGAGATGAGGCCGGAAGCGGTCATTGTCACCACGGCCAACAATCGGCATCTTGAAATCCTGCGCGCCTGCGCCCAACGGCACGTGAATTTCTTCACCGAAAAGCCCATGGCCTCAACGGGCGCTGACGCCCGCGAGATGGCGCGCATGGCCCGCGACGCCGGCATCAAGCTGATGGTGAATTATTGGAATGCCTGGGCGCCCCCTACGCAGGAGGCTTACGCGCGGCTGAAGGCCGGCGAGGTTGGACCCATCCAGAAAATGATTATCGAATTCGGCCACGAGGGCCCCAAGGAAATCGGGGTCTCGAAGGAATTCGAGGAATGGCTCTACGACCCGGAGAAGAACGGCGCCGGCGCGCTGATGGATTTCGCCTGCTATGGCGCGGATTGGGCGCTCTGGGTGAAGGGGCGGCCCGAGCGTGTCTACGCGTATGCACTCCGGCTAAAAACCGGCCAGCACAATAAAGTGGAGGACGATGCCGTGGTTTTGCTCGAGTATGCGGACGCGACGGCGATTCTGCTGCCCTCCTGGGACTGGCCTTACAGCAAGGGCCAGGCGGAGTTCTTTGGGCCGAAAGGGAGCTTTCTCGTGATGGGCGACGGTTTGCTCTTCCAACCCGCACACCAAGGTACCAAGGCCCAGGCCCCCGATGGCACTCCCGTGCCCACCCCGCCGCTGCCCCCCGCGAAGCGCAACGGGGTCGCTTATTTTCTCGATTGCCTCCGTAACCACAAACCGCTTGAGGGTCCGGTGACGGCGGAATTGAACGTGGGGGTAAACGAAATCATCGACGCCGCAAAGGAATCTATCCGCACCGGCCGCGCGGTGGAATTGAAGCCGTAGAAGTATGGTAAAATTTGATCGAATCATACTTTACGCATTGAGGAGGATGATTGAAGACTATCACCGCAACCCACTTAGCGCGCAATCTACGCCGGATTTTGGATCGATTGGCCGTGGAGGGCGAGGGTATCGTCATCGAAAGGAATCGCCAACAGGTTGCTCGCCTCCTCCCCGGTGCGGCGCGACAAACCGCACTGGAAGCCATGGCTGACCTCTATCGAACCTTCCCGGACGACGCTGCCGCCACCTGGGAGGCGGATAGCCGCAAGGGACGGCGGAAGGGAAACCGGCTCGATAAGGGCATTCGCGATCCATGGGCTTCTTGATGGACACCTGCGTGTGGATTGACGTGGAGCGGGGCATCCTGGCCCCCGCCGATGTAGAGGCGCTGACCCAGGGCGAGCCAATTTTTATGTCTCCCGTAACTCTCGCCGAGTTGCGTTTCGGCGCGGAAGTTGCCTCCGACCCGGGAACTCGCCAGAAGCGGCTGGCCGCCCTGCGGCGCCTCGAACGCAAACCCCTCCTGCCGATCGATGGCACGACCGGAAGTATTTTCGGCAGCCTCGCCGCGCAGATTAAGGCCGCCGGCCGGCAGCATCGTTACCGCGTTCAGGACCTCTGGCTCGCCAGCCAAGCCTTGCAACATGCTTACCGGCTTTTGACCCGGAACAAACACGATTTCGAGGATATTCCCGGCCTCAGCCTCGTGTCATATCAATTGGCCCACCACAAACCTTAAAGGTTTAACCTGTCTGCATGCCCACGGAAAGCATACACTCCCAAATTGCACGTACAAACGATCACCGCACCGGCGACTAACCAGGACACCGGGATATCGGGATACACGATGGCCTCCAGGTAATGCACCAGAAATGAGCCTTGATACGGCGTGACGCCCGCGCGCGCTTCGAGCCATCCTTCCCAAAGAGTGAGCGGACAGGGTGGCCAAGGCAGTGCCTCAATCAGAATACTATAAACCAATGAGATAATATGCAGCCAGCGTAACGCACGCCGGCCGCGGGTAAGCAGCGCTCCGCCGATGACCCAGAGAATCCAGAGAAGATGCAGCGTCAGAACGGCCACTGCCATGGCGTGGTAAACCTTGACGCCCATTGTTGGCAACCCTCGGGAGTTCCGCATGCGCTCCCGATTCGATTAACCCATGTTATCAAAACTGACCTTCACTCACCACGACCGGGTAAAAAACCGGTAGAACGCAAAGTACGCGTACGTCTGCAATGCAATACCGTGATTTCTTGTTTTTTTGGCAAGAATTTCCCCGCCCTGTGTAGGGCCGAACAGCGTTCGGCCGGCGATGTGCCACGGGCGTCCCGCCCGTGAAGGGGCACGGCCAAGATGGCCGTGGCACATTTTGGTTGCGGCTCCGCCGCTCTGCGCTACCCACTCCGCGGCTCTAAACACCACAAACATCCGCCGGAGTGCTTCGCCTGCGCCTTGTCTCGAGGGTTGCGAGCGAGTCGAAGAGGCTGCCTGCCGCCTTCTTCAGCGGACCCCTAATCCCTAATTCCCAATCCCGTATCCCGTTTACCGTAACCCGTGTCCCGTCTCCCGCGTCCCTAGCCCCTAACGGTGTATAATCCGTTTATGGGCGGTCAGGTCATTCCCAAACTGAGTTTCGAGGAGTTTCGTCAACTCCCCAGCGACGGCAAGCGCTATGAACTCGTGTGTGGAGAGGTGCATGTGACTCCAGCTCCGGCAACGCGCCATCAAGCCATCGTCCAGAACCTCTCGGGGAACTTGTGGCCCCACGTGATCAAGAACCATTGGGGCGAAGTGTGGACAGCGCCCCTGGATGTGCGCCTCAGCGGAGAAACGGCATTGCAGCCGGACCTGGTTTTTATTTCCAATGCGCGCGCCGGAATCATTCAAGAGAATTGGATTGCCGGCGCCCCCGACTTGATCGTCGAAGTCTTGTCACCTTCCACCGCAACCTATGACCGTGCCACCAAACTGCCCATTTACGCCGACGCCGGCGTGCCCGAAGTCTGGCTCATTGACTCGCAGGCCAAAACCTTGGAGGTACTGAAACTCCAAGGAAAGAAGTACATTGTCGAAGCCTCGCACGCCGGCGACCAGGTCCTCACATCCCAACTCTTTCCCGGCTGGCGATTGCCCCTTCGTGACCTCTTTGATTTTCGCGGTCGATTCTAGAAACCCGTCATCAGTTTTTCAGCCCGACGCGCAAGGCGGCACCCCTCGTGAAACACGAGGCCTTGACCACCCCGTCGCCCAAGGTGCCACCCCTCCTGAACCAGGAGGGGAATTTACGGCGAGGCCGAACGCCGTTCGGCCCTACACCGGCCCCCCAATCCCTAACCCCTAATCCCCAGCCGCGTGTCCCGTATCCCGTTTCCCGTGTCCCGTATCCCGTCTCCCGCGTGCCGCGTGTTATCATCAAAGATTCGCGAAAGGCCGGAAATTCATGCCTAAGGTTCGAGTACGTTTCGCTCCCAGCCCCACCGGCTACGTGCACGTGGGAAACGCCCGTACGGCTTTGTTCAACTGGCTGTTTGCGCGCCATAACGGTGGCTCGTTCGTTCTGCGCATCGAAGACACAGACGTCGAGCGTTCCAAGGAAGCATACGAAACGCAGTTACTCGATGACCTCCGCTGGTTCGGCCTCGACTGGGATGAAGGCCCTGACGTGGGCGGCCCCTTTGGACCGTACCGCCAGTCGGAGCGGAGCGAAATCTATACCCCGTACACGGAGAAGTTGCTGCGGGAGGGCGAAGCTTACTATTGCTTCTGCTCGGCGGAGCAACTGGAAGCCGAGCGCCAGGAAGCTTTGAAGGCGGGGCGCCAGCCGCGCTATTCGGGCCGCTGCCGAAAGCTCCCGGCCGAAGAAGCGGCGCGCCGCAAGGCTGCCGGTGAGCCCGCCGCCGTGCGCCTGAAGATCGTGGAAAGCAGTTTCTTCTGGAACGACCTCGTGCATGGGGCCACCACGTTCTCAGGTGAGGTGATCGGTGACCCCGTCCTGGTGCGCTCCGAGGGCCCCCCCGCCTACAATTACGCGGTGGTGATTGACGACCACTTGATGGAAATCACCCAGGTGATTCGCGGCGACGATCACATCTCGAATACGCCGCGCCAGCTTGCCGTCTATCGCGCCCTGGGTTGGGAGCCGCCCGAGTTCGCACACCTCTCGACCATCCTGGGGTCTGACCGCACCCGGCTTTCCAAGCGCCACGGGGCAACGTCGGTCGAGAGTTTTCGCGAGATGGGGATCCTTCCCGAGGCGCTGCGGAACTACCTCCTCCTGCTGGGTTGGTCGGCGTCAGACGGAAAAACCGAGAAATTGACCACCGAGCAAATGATTGCCCAATTCTCACTGGAACGAATTACCAAGAGCCCGGCGGTGTTTGACCCTCAAAAGCTCAATTGGCTAAACACCGAGTATGTCTTCGAGCTTCCTATCAAAGAGAAGACCGAATATTTTAGGAAGTTGTTCACGGACGTTCTGACGAGCGATGAGAGGTACCTCGCGAAGGAAGAGGTCACGAGGGCGAAAGGATTAATAGATGAGATTCTTCTCCTCGTTCTTGAGAGCAGGGGCAAGGCTAAACTGGCCGAGCTTGCCCACCTGATATTTGATTACGAGGGAGCAAGTGTAGTTCGCAACGAAAGCACACGACGTGTGTTGGAAGATCCTGTGGGTAGGGAAATCCTTGGCGAATTCGTCCGCCAGGTTGTCGCCGAACCCACATTGAGTTTTGAGCGATTCCAACAAATCATTAAGTCCTTGGGGGAGAAGACGGGTACGAAGGGGAGACAACTCTTTCATCCCGTCCGGATCGCGTTGACGGGCGAAGAATCCGGACCTGAACTCAAGAAGATGATTCCAATTATCGAAAACGGTGCCCAACTTTCACTAAAGCGGCCCGTGAAGAGCTGCGTCGAGCGGCTGAGGGAATTTGCCGAGGCGGCGCAACTATAAGGCTGGATCTAAAAGAGTTATGGACAAAAAGTCAGATTTGAAGGGTGTGCCTTAGGAGTGGACATTATCGGGTATATCTGCCCATTTGTGGTTTATCCACAATCATTCCTGCGAAAACACGGTTTGGGGAGGAAATTCGTTGTCCCATCGGGAAAGTGGCGATCGCCAGGAGGTCGTTTACGGCATCCACGCCGTGCGGGAGGCGCTGGGCACCCGCCCGGTGGATTACGTTCTGGTTACGCAGGGCTACCAGAACCCGCGGTTGCAGGAGATCATTGACGCCTGCCGGGCGGCGGGCATCGCGCTGCGCTTCTCGCCGCGTCCCGCTGTGGAGCGCGCGGCCGGCGCCGTCCACCACCAAAACGTGGTGGCAGTGTGCACGCCCAAGAGTTATGATGACCTGAGCGCGCTCCTCGCTCCGCAGTGGCCTCTGGTGGTGGCGCTGGATGGTGTGGAAGACCCGGCAAACCTGGGGGCCATCATCCGTACCGTCGTGGCGGCCGGGGCTACGGGCGTGGTGATTCCTGAGCGGCGCGCGGCGGGACTTTCGCCGGCGGTGGCGCGTGCCGCGGCCGGCGCTTTGGAGCACGCCAAGGTGGCGCGCGTTGCCAACTTGGTTCGGGCGCTGATGGACTTGAAAAAGAGCAACCTTTGGGTGTATGGATTGGAAGCAGGGGCTCCGAAATCTTACACCGAGCTCGATTATGCGCCCGGGTGCGTGCTGGTTTTGGGCGGCGAAGGTCAGGGCTTACATCGTCTGGTGCGGGAAACCTGTGACGAGCTGGGGCACATTCCCCTGCACGGCCCCGTGAATTCGTTAAATGTCTCCGTAGCGGCGGGGGTGGTGCTTTACGAGGCCCTGCGGCAACGCACTCCGCGACCGGACCGGGCGCCCAGCTCATAGGATGGGGTGGGTGGCAGGCGACCCGTGGGGTGCTGCAACGCCCGTGGGCTCGCGGTCATCCAACAGAGAGGGAATTCTTGGGAGGTCGTTCATGGGTCTGAAATGGCTGCGTACGTTCGGCTGCCTGGCAGCCTCCCTCGCGCTGCTGGTGGTGTTCGCGGAAGAGGGCTCCGTGCGAGCTGTCCTTGCGCAGGATGCGGCGGCGAAGGCTCCTGCGCAAACTGCGCCCGAGAAGCAGCCACCGGATACTACGCAGGCTGGCCCCACGATTCGTTCCAACGTCCAGTTGGTGACGACTCCGGTGACGGTATTCGATTCGGCCGGGCAATTCGTATACGACCTCAATGAGGCCGAATTCAAAATTTACGACAATGACGATCCGCAGACCATCACCAGTTTTGACACCGAAATCCGCCGCGTATCTCTGGTGATCGTGGTGGAAACCAATGACAACACGGCGGCATATCTGGATGATGTGCGCCCTCTCGGCTCCATGTTTTCAGAAATGCTGATGGGGCCGCAAGGGGAGGTGGCGCTTCTTACTTACAGTGACCACGTGGAAGAGCCCCTGGACTTCACGACCAATGGCGATAAGCTGGATACGGCGCTGCGCAAGCTGCAACCGGGACGGGGAGGAATGCACTTGGACGACGCGCTCGCGCGCGCCCTCAGCATGCTCGATAAGCGGCCCAGGGACGAGAGACGCGTGCTGATTGTTTTTTCCGACGGATTCAACATGGGTAGTAAGATGAGCCGGGGTGAGATCGTCAAGCGGGCCATGAATTCGGATATTACCGTTTATGGGCTGGGCTTCAATCCCGCCAAGGGCATGTGGGCGAGGCCCCAGAAGGAACCGCGGCCCGACTTGGCGAAGGAAAGTGTGGCGATGTCCATGCCGCCGGGTACGGCCGGCACACCCGGCCAGGCGGAAGCCTTTTATGATACCCCCATCCCCATGGCGCAGATTTTGCTGGCGGGAGGCGAGGAAATAAAGGGCCTGATTTTCAAAAGTTCGTTGAAGTACTTCGCGTTCTATTCCGGGGGCAACTATTATCAGAAGTGGGGAAAGGACACCGTCCAGGAGGCGCTGAGCCAGATTGCCAAGGAGATTTACGCCCAATACGAACTGGCCTATGTCCCCAACAACCTCAAGGATACCCTATACCACAAGATCAAAGTCGAGGTGCGAAGACCGGGAGCAAAGGTTCGGGCGCGCGCGGGATACTTCTATCAGGGGCCACCCCAGGAACACCTTGGCAAGACTACTCCCGGGCGGCTAAACACCAGTGATTAGCGAATGGTGAGTTAAGAGGATCCCGCCGGATCGCGGTCATGCGATTCGCCCGAAGGTTTACCATTCCCCGAAAAACTTGCCACCGCCAAGCGCGTCCGGCCGTGCCCACGCCTTAATCCGTTTCATCGTAGCTTCTATACACCTGAACGTTCTTTCCGGATTTCAGCTCAATCTCCGCCAGATAGGGACGCAACGAAACAATGTCAACCCGCAGGACCACCGCGCGGGTTTTCCCATTTTCGTTGCAGAGAACCGTGAAGTAAATGTTATCCCTGGCTTTGTCTAACGCGGGCCGCACCTTCCAATCAATGTTCATCCCCACGACCTGCTTACTTACGTCGGGCCGATACTGCATGAGGGTGATCGCAGAAAATGGCATGGTGACAGAACCTTGGGGACAGGTGAAGGCAAGCGCATCCTTTAGCACTTCCAGTTTTCCGCCGCATCCTCGCGCCAGATCTTCCGTCCCCGCCTCATACAGAAACGGCGGCACGTCGGTGGGCTTGCGTTTGCCGTAAACCCATCCGGCAAAGAGGAACAGCAGAAGCAAGCTGCTTGAAATTGCGAAGCGTCTTCCCATATGACTCCGCATGGTGATGAAGCCCCCGAAGTATTTGGTTTCCGGGTGCACGCGTCGAGTGCCCCCCTCTTGAGTTTACTCCCAGAAGTCCCGCCAGGGGAACCGGGTTTCGTCCCCTGGGTCGATGAAAATCAGCGATGTTCCGGAACCCCAGCGGGCGGGGGAAGGCGCGCTTCGCTGACGGGGACATCGACGTCAAGGTACCACGGGATGGGGAGTGAGCCCCAACGCGCGGGACGAAAGGTCCAGCCCTGCAAGATTTTTTGCGCAGGCGTGAAGTCACTTACGGCCTCGAGCGAGGGATCGGAATCAATCACCTGGCCCTGGTCATTCAATAGCAAGCGGATACGCATAAGCGTTCTCAAAGATGCCTCGACGGGGCGCCGGAGAACTTCCGGTGGTTTTACCTGGCGGCGCAGATCGCGCTCTGCCTGCTCGGGCCCCAACTCCCCGAACTGGCCGCGTAAGGTGTAATTCAGCTCTACCGTGGTGAGGAATGCCGAGGGTCCGGAAGTCGTGAGCAGGGGGCGATAGGTCCAATTCCGTAGGGTCTGCAGCGCTGACGCGGCGAGAATTGCATTCCCTTTCAACACATGCGCGTGGGCGACTTTTCCATCCGCAGCCACTTCCAGTTCCAGTCGCACGCGCCCTTGAATGTAGTTAACTTTGGCGAGCGGCGGGTACTCGGGCACCGTTCGATGCAGAAGCAAATGGGTAGCTTTCTTGGCGGTGATGACGATGGGTTGCCCGGCCTGCCCAACCAGCGTCTGCGATAGCGCGACCGCAGGCAGGCATGCGAATGCCAGAACCAAAAGGCCCAGGCTAGGACGGGACTCGAACGGAGTCATCGCTCTCAAAGATCACCTCGGCCACCACGTAACGGTCCGAGTGCGAAATTGAAACGGCCATGCGGGTGACCCGCAATTGACGAGCCACCTCTTGCGCCTGGCCGGTCAGCACCAGCTCCGGTTTACCGCTCGGCTGGTGGGTGACTTCCACATCCAGCCAGTGGATGCCCTGACGCCAGCCTGTCCCCAGAGCCTTGAAAGCCGCTTCCTTCGCCGCGAAACGCGCCGCGTAGCGCTCCGCGCGGTTCTTGAACTTCTCGCAGTAGGCGATTTCCGCCGGCGTGAAGAGGCGCTTGGTAAACCGCTCTCCGTGCCGTTCGAGACCTTGCTCGATGCGGGAAGTTTCCGCGATATCCACTCCGGTTCCGACGATCATCGTCAGGTTGTGGTCCCACGGGAACACCCCCCAGGGGTCCCGGACCCAGCAGCGTCGGACCTCAGCCCGCCACAGCCGATGAAGCGCGAGGCGACGCCAGTTCGCGCTCGTTTGTATGCTCGGCGTGAGCTTCAATCATTCGTACAAATCGAGCCGATAACATCAGCTTAAAACCCCACTATAAACGTCCGCCCCGGTTCCTATCTTCAAACGATACCAAATCAACAGGGGGATTGCAAATCCGCGACCGGGTGTGGGGCGGGCAGTATGTTATATTTCCAACTTGGGCCGGCAAACCTTCAAAATCGTCGCGCGTGGTGGGTTGGCATGGCTGGAGTCTATACGCCTCGGCAAGTTGCCGTGGCTCGTCCATGCATTCAGCACGCGCCGGGGTGGCCAAAGCCGGCCGCCTTGCCGAGGCCTCAACCTGGGCATGACCGAGTGGGACCGGCGTGGGCAGGTGGAACTGAACCGCCGGCGCTTCCTCAAGCAAATTGGCGCCCGGGATTTTGACCTCGCTTCAGTGCGGCAAGTTCATTCCTCGCATGTTTTCGCCGTGCTGCAAAGCGCCGCGGGCCAGCTCCAATACCAACCCTCCGGCATCGAAACCGCGAAGTGCACTGCCACGAGCCCACCAGCAGGAGACGGCCTGATGACTGCGGAAGCGGGCATCTTACTGACGATTCGAATCGCCGACTGCCTGCCCGTTTTGCTGGTGGACACCCGGCGGCGGGTCATCGCCGCGGTGCATGCAGGTTGGCGCGGGGCGCTCGACCGTATCATCGAGAAAGCCGTAGGGGACCTGCGGCAAGTCTTCGGTTGCGACCCAAGTCATATGATTGCCGCGCTGGGGCCGTCGATCCGCGCCTGCTGCTATGAAGTGGGCGAGGAGGTGGTCGAAGCTTTCCACGGCCGCTTCGCGCACGCCGACCGGTTCTTCCAAATGCTGGCCCAGCGACCCGGGATGGCGCCGCACCACGATTCGATTCCCTTTTTGAGCGCTTATCCGCCCGGGCACGCTCCGGAGCATTTGCCCATCGCGCGCCTCGATCTGGTCGCGGTCGCCGGGTTTCAGCTCGCCAGCGCGGGAGTGAAGCCGGCGCATGTCCTGGTCGCGGACTTATGCACGGCCTGCCGCACCGACCTCTTTTTTTCCCACCGCAGGGAGGGCGGGCGCACGGGAAGGCAAATGGCGGTCGTTGGAATTCGGCCGGGGAAGCGGGATTGAAAATAGAACTACGAGGCGGAAGCAGGAGAGGCGTTCTGCCGTAAGCCTTCGAGACTGAGCTGCCCGCAGGCGGCGCGAATGTCCTGGCCGCGGGAAATGCGGATGAACGCCGGAATGCCGCGCTGCGTGAGGATCCGCTGGAACTCCAGCACACGCTCGAAGGGGGAAGGGCGATAGGGAAGTTCCGGGCCGGAATTGTAGGGGATCAGGTTGACCTTGGCGCGCAGGCCCGGCAAGAGATCCGCGACGCGCCGGGCGTCGGCATCGGAATCGTTGAACCCCTCCAGCATGACATATTCGAACGTCAATCGTTCCCACGGGCGCAAGGGGTAGGCGCGGCAGACGCGCAGCAACTCCGCCAAGGGGTATTTCTTATTGATGGGCATTAAAGCGCTGCGCTGCTCCTCGTACGAGGCATTGAGCGAAATCGCCAGCTTGGGGCGCCGCGCCTCGCGCGCCAGTTCCTGGATGCGGGGGATGATCCCCACGGTTGAGACCGTGATCCGCCGGAGCGCCACGCCCACACCTTCCGGATCGGCGAGGATCTTGACGGCTTTCAGAACCTGCGGCAGGTTCAGCAAGGGCTCACCCATCCCCATGAAAACCAAATTGAGCCGAGTCGAGCGCGGAAGGTTCTGCCGGGCGGCGACGGCCAGCACCTGGCCGATGATTTCACCGGCCGTGAGATTGCGTCTTGCCCCCAGAAGCGCAGTGAAGCAAAACCGGCAATCCAGGGCGCAGCCGACTTGGCTCGAGAGGCACAGCGTCGTGCGCTTCTCTTCCGGCATGTAAACGGTCTCAACGGAATTGTGGTCTCCAAGGTCGAACAGGTAGCGGACGGACCCGTCATGCGAGCGGAACTCGCCTTGAACTTCCGGGTAAGCGACCCGGTAATCAGCCGAGAGCGATTCCCGGAAAGCCCGGGCGAGATCGGTGAGCCCGGCAAGGTCACGAACCCGCCGCGCATAGATCCCGTGGTAAAGCTGCCGCCCCCGATAACGAGGCTGGCCGAGGGTCACGGCGAAGTTCTCCAGTTCCTCCAAGTCGTACCCGAGGAGATTTCGCTCTTGCCTAAGAGAAGTCATTATGTACCTATTTCTTTGGATGTTATCATTGCGGTGCAGGGACTTCAAGGTATCCACATGAATCTCTTAAGCGCATAATAGCAAACCGTGGCCAATGGTTAGCCAAGCCGTGGGTAGTGACTCATTCAGAAGTGCCACGGGCGTCCCGCCCGTGAACGGGCACGGCCAAGATGGCCGTGGCACTTCAAGATGAGTCACTGCCAAGCCGTGATATTTCTTGACAAAAATGGCTATTTATAAATAATCCGTCCAGACGCCTTTTTAATAAGAGGAGCAAAATGAGCCCTCGTCGAGCTAATCCGGAACTTGCCGACCGTCGCCGCGAAGCCTTGGTCAAGGCAGGCTATGCTGAAATCCTGGAGAAGGGGATCCAGGGCACCACCATCGACTCCGTCGTCGCGCGCGCCAATTCCAGCAAAGGTGGTGCGCTCTACTACTTCCCCACGAAAGAGGACCTGCTCTGGGCGGTTTTGGAGTGGCTCCTCCAGCAATTGGATCACACGATCGAGGAGGTCGTGCGGGCCGAGAGTTCGGCGCGCGGAAAGCTGGTTTCGGAACTGGAAGTCCTCTTTCATAGTGCGGAGGTCAACCGCAAGCTCTACCTTGTGCTGTTTGACTTTGTCGCTCTGGGCTCACGCCGGGAGCGATTCAAGTCGGTCTTTGCCGCCTTTTTCGATTCCTGCCGCCATCGCGACGCGGAGATCGTTAAACTGGGGATCCAGGAGCAACAGTTCCGGCGGGTTAATCCCCAGGACGCCGCGGCGACCATCCGCGCCTTGGTGGACGGCTACTGCCTGCAATGGTTAATGGGCGCCGAGAATGCCCCGATCGAGGCTTCACGAGATCGTTGCCGGGCCGTCTTAGGGACCTACCTCCTGCGCTGAGGTCTTGCTTCCATGCCGTCCAACTGCCGCCCACTGCCTTCTGCTTATGGCCTGGGGCGCCTTGGCGCTTGCCCCCCCAACCTGATTCCAGATTCCGGATTCCAAAATCGCCAATCCTCCTTCTTGACGCCCGCCGCATCGCAGTGAGACACTACCCGCATCCATCGCAGGCCGGAAGCTAATGCCGTAATTGCACCTCGTCCAATTCCTCGGGGGTGCCAAGTCCAGGTTGGAGGTTGCGATGTACAGGCCTTCGCTTTTGCCAAGGGATCGACGGCGCACGGCAAAATCGTGGACGTGAAGGGCGCCGCCAAGCCTAAGGCCAAAGACGCCGAAGTGGTTTTCGAGTTCACCACGGTGCGTACCGTCGATAACCAGGAAATTCCGCTGCGCATCGTGCCGACCAAACTCCGGAAGCCAAAACCGGGTGATAACGAGATTTCGGAGCGGTCGCCGATTCCCGGATATCCCTCCCGGTTGATCGGCGCGGAAAAAGGCAAGGATTGCGTGGTCTACACCGACGCCTCGGCGACGATCAATGTTTCCGACGCGGTGGTAGTGCCGTCGGCGGCTCCGCGGGCTCGCCCATGCTGACCACACTCGTCGCAGCTCTCTTCACCGGATTGCTGGTGGTGGGCGTGCCGGCGCTCTCCTACTCCACCGCCCGGAACCGCCAGATCCGGGAAATACCGCGCGTGGCGCTTTATGCCTCCGCGATCTTCTCCCAGTGGTTGCTGACTCTCCTGGGACTGGGAGTGGTGTTTTTCGTCGCGCGCCCGGTGCTTGTCCAAGGGTTCGCACGCGTTCCCCTGACGGAGGTCCTGCGCTGGGCCCTCCCCATCGCGCTGGCGGCACTTGTAGCGCTGGTTTTGGTGGTCTTTTGCGAACGCCGCGGGTGGCTGCCGCGAGAATCCGAACTGGTTTACCTGCTGATTCCGGAAACCCCGCGGGAGAAGCTCTGGTCGGTCCTGATCGTCGCCCCTACGGCGGCGTTCTGCGAGGAATTCCTTTTCCGCGGCTTTCTGTTGGCGCAACTCGAGCAGTGGTTCCATTCGGTGCCCTGGGCCTGGGTCGTGTGCTCGGTAGCGTTCGGGCTGGCGCACTTCTACCAGGGCTGGAGCGGCATGACCCGCGCCGGACTGTTGGGCGCGCTGCTCGCATACCCCGTGGTGCGGCTCGGGAACCTCTACCCTTCCATGTTCGCCCATTGGCTGATCGACACCGTAGCGCTGGTCTGGCTGGGTCCTTGGATGGTCCAGCAAAGCCGCAAGGCCGAGAGGGCAACTCTTCACGACTACGAGCCTTAGGAAAGACCTTGACAATCATCAGATCATCTTGTATGAATCGCGTGTAAACCCCGCGGCTGGGTTAGACAAACCCGGACCAAGCAAACCACAAAGGGCCCAGCCACAGGAAACTCGCAAAGTTAGGGAGGGCAAACGTACACCGATTGTCGTTTGCTCCCCGCAGCACGGCTCCGCCGGAGCGGGCCACAATCCATTTGCAGGCTTCTCCCGGCGTTGTGTGCCAGCCATAGGCTTGGCCTCTTTGGAGCCAATCCGTTCACCGCCTGAAGCAGATGGGTGTCGAAAGGTTAGGAAAAGGAGGCAACGCTCACCGGAAATCAGTTACTTGAATCATTTGCGACCAGCCTCAGTCGTCTGCGCATCAAACGTCGGGTCTATCTAATCCCAAGGAGAGTGACTTATGGAGTACGAATCTCATCGGTTTGATAAGACGCACCGGTGTTTATCTCCGGCAGGCGCCATGGGAAAGGCGGGCTTGCTGATTTTGGCCCTGGTTATGTTCTTGCCGGTTGTGGGATGGGCGCAGGATGCGGCGACAGTGGTGGGCGCGGTTACCGATCCCACCGGCGCTGCCATCCCGAATTGCAAGGTGCAGGTTGCGAATCCCACTAAGGGCTTCACCCGCGAACTGGTTACGAACTCCGCGGGCGAATACACAGCCGCTAAGATTCCCATCGGCGACTACGTCATCACCGCGGAAGCCACCGGCTTTCAAAAGCTGGTGCGCTCGGGAATCACCCTGGACGTGGGCCAAACGTTACGCGTGGACCTGCAACTGACCCTGGGGCAGACCACGCAGGAGATTTCCGTCTCGGGTAACGTCACCAAGGTTGAAACCGAGAATGCCATCGTTTCCGACATGGTTACCGGAAGCCAGATCCAAGACCTGAACCTGAACGGGCGCAACTATCAGGCCCTTACCATTCTCACCCCTGGCGCCGCCCCCGACAATAGTTTTGACCCGTCGCACCTGGGCCACAACGCCCAAGCCAGCATTCAGTTCAATGGAACCCGCAGTTACTACAACAACTTTGAAATCGACGGGGCCGAAAACGAGGACACAACTTCCGGGGGAACGTCCCCCGCCACATTTCCCAACCTTGATTCCATCGCCGAGTTCCGTATTTCCACCTCGAACTACGGGGCAGACGTGGGCATGTATGCCGGCGCCAACATCCAGGTGGTCACCAAATCGGGGACGAAAGATTTCCATGGAGATGCCTACGAGTTTGTCCGCAACGACCATATGGACGCCAACGACTGGTTCGCGAATCGGGAGCTTTGGAGCGGCTTAAACCCGGCGGACTGCGGCGGAAACCCTGCCGGACCCTGCAACGCGCCCAAGACGCCCCTGAAGTGGAATGTGTATGGCTTTACCTTTGGTGGACCGTTCTACATCCCGGGCCACTACAACACGGATAAATCCAAAACCTTCTTCTTCTATTCCGAAAGCTGGGCCAAATATCGGGAAGGGACGGTGATTTCAGCAGGCGCGCCCACCCTGCGGATGCGGCAGGGGGACTTCAGCGAATGCGATCCCCACTCGGCGAATTACAACCCCGTAGCTGCTTCCAGTTGCGCGGTGCCGATCAACCCTGTGACCAATCAGGCTTTCCCCGGGGATACCGTTCCCGCCATCAACAACAACGCGCAAGACATGATGAACGGTCTGGTCCCTATGCCTAACAATGGTGTCAATGGCTACGTGACAGCTCCCAGTCTTCCCACCAACTGGCGCCAGGAACAACTCCGCGTGGACCAAAACATCAGCGAGAGGACCACGATCTTCGTTCGTTATACCCAGGATGCGTGGGGCCAAGATCTCATACCCTCCCTCTGGTCGGATTCCGTTTACGACACGATCACCACCCCTTGGCAGGTTCCCGCCAAGAACGCCGTCCTGCATATCACCCACACCTTTAAGCCGGACCTGATGAATGAGTTCATCCTGGCCTATGGGAATGACCCCCACACGATCCATGCCGCGGCGGGCCCAGGCTCGCCCGCGAAATCCGTCCTGAAGCCCTCCGACTGGAGCGTTGTGCCCCTCTTTGCCGCCAACGCCGGCCAGACAACCCTCCCCGGGATCAATGTAAGCGGGGGAGTGGGGGTTAGCTTCGCCGAGGACGCCGGTCCGTACACGAACTATCACAGCTCCTTAGCGAGCGTTAGCCTGAAGGACAATGTTGTCTACACCCACGGAAGGCACACCTTAAAGTTTGGTATCTTTGGGCTGAATTACCGGGGCTTCTCAATTCTCGATTACGTTGATCCCCAAGGGAGTTTCACGTTTACCGGCGGGGGGCCGCTCACTACCGGCAACGCCTTGGCCGACATGTACCTTGGGCGGATCAATTCCTACACGGAAGGGTCGCCGTACAACTACAACACCGGCGTGGCCACGGGTGGAACCGGCGAAGCCTACTCACATTTTAGACAATGGGAGCCCTACTTCCAGGATGATTGGAAGGTAGACCGAAAGCTGACCCTTAATCTGGGGTTGCGCTACTCGTTCAATACCATGTATTACGACAGCAATACCAACCCCATAGTGGATACGACTTTTGATCCCAATCTATACAGTCCGGCCGCCGCCCCTAAGCTCAACGCTCAGAACTTCCTGATCCCTGGTAGCGGCCAATTCTACACGACTCCTGGGAACGGGGTGGCGATATGCCCGTCGGCAGGAATTCCCCGGGGATGCTTATACCCGGACCGGTTCACCTGGGCTCCGCGCTTCGGCTTTGCTTTTGACCCGACGGGCACCGGGAAAACCTCCGTCCGCGGCGGCTTCGGTGTCTACCACGACATGAACGCGCTTGTTGCTGTCAGCGTGGAGGATGTCTATGGTGGTCCGCCCGCCGTCATATCCCCCGTCGCCACCAACGTTCTGGGGTATCAAAACATTGTCCCCGGTCCCTTGTCTCCCGCTAACTTCTCCGCCCTCCCACTCCGAGCCGCCATACCCATGGTCATGCAATACAACCTGACCGTGCAGCACGAGTTCTCCGGTAATAACTTTCTGAGTGTAGGCTGGGTAGGTAGCCTCGGACGTCATCTCGACCGCGAACGCAACATCAATCAAATTCCCGATGGTGACGGGATCCAGAATGTTCCGGTACTGGCGGGGACGCCGGGATGCGATTCCTCCGGCAATTGCAATGTGCAGAATATTCTGATCAACGAGTATGAACCCAGCACCTTCTTCAACTATTATCAAGGCTTCGGAAGCATCAACTTGCTGGAGTACTCAGCCGCTTCCGACTACAACTCCCTCCAGGTGAATTTCCGCCATACCCTCGGGCATGGGCTTACCTTCCAGTCGGCGTACACTTGGGCGCACGCTATCGATAACTCCACCGGCAGTCTTGCGGATTATGGCGTGGACGACGAAAATCTGGCCCGGTTTAAAGCCACGGGGGACGGCAACCGCAGCCAGGTGCTGGTATTGAATTACATTTACGATGTGCCATTCTTCCGGCACGCCTCTAGTTCTTTCCTGAGAACGGGACTGGGGGGGTGGAAGCTCAGCGGCATCACGAGCTTCTACACTGGACAGCCAATAAATATCGGTTGCGGCGAAACTGGATACAGCAACGGAGTGGGCAGGGGAATGCAGTGCAACACCCTGGGACCTCTCAAAATCCAGAAGGGCGTGAATACCTCCGATACGGAATTTGGCCCCACGCCGATGTGGTTTAATCCAGCCGTGCTCCAGCAGCCCTATCTGTCGCAGTACAATTCCAACGGTGAACCGGGCATGTTCGGCTATGAGGGGCGTAACGTCCTGACGGGCCCTGGACGCAACAACTTTGATCTCGCCTTGCTCAAGGATTTCCAGACGCCCTGGTTCAAGGGAGAACATTCCTCGTTGCAGTTCCGTTTAGAGACCTTCAATACTTTTAACCATCCGCAGTGGAAGTCCATCAATGCCTTCTGCGGAGGAGAGACACCGTTTGGCGACCCATGCAGTGGAAACACTAACAATTTCCAAAATGGCGAAGTCACCGGAGCTTGGCGGCCTCGCCTCGTACAGTTGGGGATGAAGTTTGTTTTCTAAGCTGTAACTCACACAACCCCCCTTGCTCGATCCAGCCTTCACAGACTTGAAGGGTCGAGCAAGGGGGCTCCACTCGCCCGGAAGGTCAGGGTGGGGGGTGCCCCCGCAGGCGTCCAGCACAGAGTCTCGTTCTCATCAGAAACTCTGAGGGTTTTCCGTTAGTGCACACCCCATCGGGGGCCGCGTTCCCTCGGAAGAACCGTGACATGTGGCAAGTGAGCATGCCTCCTCTCCCTGGCTGGGGAGAGCGACGGCTGGCCACGGGGGGCCACGGGGGGCTATCCCTGGCGAGTTTTTTGTGTTAAACCAGAGCCGCGCTTCTCCTGCGAGTTCGCCGGGGAGATGCGCGCCGTTGTCATTTTCATGAAACTGAAGGAGGAATCATATGGAAAAGGAAACCCGCAGGTCGTTCATAAAAAAAGTGGGAGCCGCCTCGGCGCTGGGAACGGGAGGTTTTCTGAACTGGAACCCGCGCGCCATGGGAGCGAATGAGAAGGTGGTGCTGGGTCTGATCGGCGGCCGCAATCAGGGCCGCAACGATGCCCTGCTGGCCATCGGGCGAGGGGCGGAAATCAAGACGTTCTGTGATCTCGACCAGGCCATTCTCGACAAGATCAATCCGTTACTGGAGAAGCATCAGGGCAAGGCGCCGGGCACGACGAAGGAATTTCAGCGGGTGCTCGACGACAAGGACATTGATGGCGTCATCATCGCCGTCCCCGACCACTGGCACGCCCGCATCGGGATCATGGCCTGCCAGGCGGGCAAGGATATTTACATTGAGAAGCCGCTGACCCAATGCATCTACGATGGGCAGATGGTGCGCGATGCGGCGCGCAAATACAAGCGCATCGCCCAAGTGGGCACGCAGAATCGCAGCGGCAGGAACTTTCAAAGCGCCATTGAATTCTTAAAAACCGGCAAGCTGGGAAAAATCTGTGAAGTCACGACCTGGGAGTGCCAGGTGCGCGAGAGCATCGGCAATCCGCCGGACAGCGATCCGCCGCCGACCGTGGACTACGACGTTTGGCTGGGGCCCGCGCCCAAACGGCCCTTCAATGAAAACCGCTTCCACTACAAGTGGCGCTTCTTCTGGGACTACGGAAACACGGAGCTGGGAAACCAGGGCGTCCACATGATCGATGTCGCTCTCTGGGGCATTCAGACCTTGAAGGGGGTGGAAAACTGTCTGCCCACCCACGTCTCCGGGAGTTCCGGGATTTACTGGCTCAACGATGCGAAGGAAGTTCCGGATACGCAAATCCTCACCTACCAGTATCCCGACTTCGTGCTCACCTGGGAGCTGCGCAGCTTTGCCAAGCACCACCCCATCGATGGAAGCGAGGAAGGGATCGGTTTCATCGGCACCGACGGCACCCTGATGATTCATGGGGAAGGCTACGAAGGCAGTTGGAGTGTCACTTACAAGGATGGGAGTCCCGGACCTTCCGCGTCACCCGAGGAGAATTCCGAGGATGGCCGGCACGAGCTGAATTTCATCGAGTGTATCAAGAGCCGCGAGACACCCCACGCGGATGTGGAGCTCGGGCGTCTGGCAACCACGATTTGCCACCTGGGAAACATCTGCACGCACTTGAAGCGGGATATTACCTTCGATCCCAGGACCGAAACCTTTGGGCATGATAAGGAAGCGAATGCTTACCTAACCAAGAAGCATCGCGAGCCCTACGGCTTGCCCAAGGTATAAAGGGGCGGGGGCAGGGAGGGCTGTGGAAAAAGGTGTTGGCGCTGTGATTGTCGCCAGTACCCGGTGATCGCTGTTGAGCACCACCCCGGCGCTCGGTTGTGGCGGCGGTCTATGACCGCCGGCTGTCAGCACCACCCCGGCGCTCGGCGCGCCACCCCTCCTCAACTGAGGAGGGGAGTTCTTCAAAAACTCCCCTCCTGATTCAAAGGGGGTGGCGCCTTGGACGCCGGGGTGGTTTTCTAAATCCTTTCCGCGGGGGTGGATTTCCGAGGTGGCCCTTTTTTCCGCCGCCTACAAAGCCGCGCCCTTCCTTAGAGGAAATCGAGACTTAAAAGCACAGGAGGATTACCCCATGAAAGAATCGCTATCACGGCGTGAGTTTCTGCAAGTATCGTCCGCGGCGGCATGGGCAGCCGGTGCGGTTCCTCTTTCCATGCGTTCCGCCGCGCGGCCTGCCCGCGGACCCTACCGAGGCACCTTCTGCTTCTTCTCGAAAGTGGTTCCTCAGATGAACTGGCAGGATTTAGCCAAAAGTGCCAAGGCGGCAGGCTTCGGGGGAGTGGATTTGACGGTTCGCAGGGGAGGCCACGTGGCCCCTCAGCGCGCGGCGGAAGACCTGCCCAAGGCGGTCGAAGCCATCCGCGCGGAAGGCCTGGAAGTTCCCATGATCACCACCGGGCTTACCCGCGCCGAGGATCCCACGGCGGTGCCCATCCTCGCGACCGCCAGCAAGCTCTCCATTCCCTTTTTGAAGCCCGGCTACTACCACTACAAATTCGTCGACGTTCGCAAAGAGCTGGAGGAAGCCAGCAATCAATTCCGGGGGGTGGTGGAGCTTGCTGAAAAATACCGGATACAGGTGGGTTTTCACAATGATGATTCGTTCGTCGGGTCGCAAACCTGGGATATCTCCCGTGTGATGGACACCCTGGACCCCAAGTGGGCGGGATATTATTACGATCTGGAGAACGCGACCATCATTGGCGGCGAAGAGGGTTGGAGAATTGCCGCCTGCCTTGCCATGCCGCGCATGAAGATGGTGGGCGCCAAGGATTTCTATTGGCTAAAAACGGAAACCCAAGGCTGGCGCGCAACGGGCTGTCCGCTGGGCCAGGGAATGTGTGATTACAAGAAATTCCTGCCCATGCTTGCGGAGGCGAACTTCCACGGCCCCATCTCTCTGCATATGGAGTACTCGATCCCGGGAGTTTCTGACGATGAGGGCCTGTCGCTCGCGCGCGATAAGGCGGACGTAGTGATGGCCGCGGCCAAACAGAATCTCGACACCCTGAAAGCGCTGGTGCACGAAGCGTATGAAGGAGCGTGAGGCGCGCGGAACGCCGGACTAACCCAATACTTCTTGGATGCCCGCTTTCAGGCGCTCTTCGCTGGGGGGACCCACATAGGACGCGGTCGGTTCGTACCCTCCCTCCGCCGCCGACTTGTCCATGCAGATGTAACCCGTGCCGAGTTCCCCGTAGGCAGCGGTGGCGAGGAAGTCGTTGGGACGAAGGCTCTCCGCGTAAAGTTGGTACTCGACGAAAGCTTCGCCGGGAAGGTGCAGGATCCAGGCCGGCCCCAGCCGGTAGCAGCTTATATCCACGGTGGGCCGCACCTTGAGGCGGTCGTACCAAGACAATCCTATGGCGGCGTGGGTGCGCTGATGATAGGGTTGTTGGGCGTCAAAGATCACCTCGCGAAAGTGCTCCTCGGAAAAATTCGGCTCCCTGCGCAGAGCGAATCGGACATCCGCGGTCTTCCACCGGATCTCCGTAAGCTTCTCCTTGCGGGTTGCGGCGATGGCCCCGCGCATCCCCTGCTGCAGCCGGTCTGCCAGTATGCCCCGCAGCGGCGGTGACCCATCGTTGTACTTCCCCGCCGCCACATTGCCACAACAGCCGGTAAAGTAAATCTGCGGGATCCCCTCTTCCTTCTCCATGTGTTCCCGCGCCAGACCCACGGTATCGGGGTTGATGTGCCCTTTGCCATAATAGCTTTGCGGGTGAGTGGCATAGTAGTGAAGTCGAACAATGGGATGATCATGACTGAAGAAAGAGATGGTTCGCACCCAGGGATCAATCAGTCCTTCCGGCGCCGCGATCAGTACCGGATCATTGCAGTGGCTCAGCCGGATGCCGATGCTGCCGTCAGGCATGGGAACGCGCCGATTGGAAGCGAATTTCTCCACCTTCGCTCGACCCACCCCCACGTGCGTGCAGGGTTCAAGGTGCTTCAGGGCGTCGCCTGCGGCGGCGGCAATCCGGTCAGAGACGGACTCGAGGAATGCCGGCACCCCGACGTAGGGAGGCGAGGGCACCAAGTCGGAAAGCATGTCGGCGGTCGTATCGTAGAGGGGCGCATCGTGCTGGTGGAGACAGTGCACCTCAATCTGGAGTTCGTTCACGCCCAGAGCGTTGGCAAGTTTGCGGCGAACCAAATCGTGCGCGCCGGCGCGGAGCTCACAATAGTCAAGTCCGCAGAGGGCATAGCGCGTTCTGTCGTCGGCTAAGATGATTCCCTTGGCGAGGAGGGGAATATCAATGCTGGTCGCGACAGGAGGATCGCATTCCTCCAGGGGGCTGCCGACCGGCGGCGTGATGTCGCAGGAGAACACCGCCACCCGCACGCCGGAAGAGGCCGGCACGCCCCTACCAAGGCCAAGCGCATGGGGACTTGCCGCCGCCACGCCAGACGCCGCGCTCGCGGCCGCCAAGCCTGCGGAAGTTCTGGCCAGGAATTCTCGCCTTGTCAGGTCAATTTTCTTCATCAGAGTACCCTTCCTTTTCCTCAGCAGCGGAGCGCAAGGCTCGCCGTTCGGGAGGATTAGCCGGGGTTTCCCACCCAGGCCGGGAATATAGTACAATACCCTTATCCGAATAATGACCCTCAATTCAACTTTTTCCCAGCGTCCAGATTCAAGCAGGCCCTCGCAACCAGCGCTGATGAATACTTCCGGCAACCCGGTAAGGCTGTGTTGATCCCGCTGCCTGGTACCGGGCGGAAGCATTGTATGCGGGGGCGGCCTCTTGTATATTAGCGGTGCGGTGGGAAGCCCCTGGGAATCCCGATTCGGCATGGGATCCCCGGCCAGGCCGACCGTGCACGTCCGGTCCTCCTCAGGCGACATCGGGAGCAACTTACGCGCGGACCGCTGAGGGGGCGAAGGTGCGCATGGACCGCGCATTTCCGTGAGCTTTGGAGGGAACCATGCCAAAACCATCAGAAGTAACGCGTCGCGAGTTTTTGAAAAACGGCGCGGCCGCCGGGGCGAGCCTCGCAACGATGAGTGGGATCACCTTTCTCACCGCGCCCCAGCGAGTGTTCGGCGCCAATGATCGCATCCGGTTTGGGATGATCGGCTGTGGAGACCGCGCCCAGGAGGATCTGCGCGCCGCTTTGAAGTCTCCGAATGTCGAATGCGTCGCGGCGGCCGACGTTTACACACGCCGCCTCGATGAAATCAAGACCATCGCGCCCGGGGCCAAGACCTACCAGGACTTTCGCAAGCTTCTGGATGACAAATCCATTGACGCCGTGGTGATTGTGACCCCGCAGCACCAACACGCCTTGAATTTTGTCCCGGCCATTCAAGCCGGCAAGGACGTTTACCAGGAAAAGACCATGGCTTTCGATCCTGACCACGCGCGGCGCATGAAGCGGGCCTTTCAGGATTCTGACCGCATCGTCCAAGTGGGCATACAATCGACCAGCGCCGATGTTTTCTACAAGGCGAAGGAACTGGCCACGGCGGACAAGATGGGAGACATCACCGCCATTCACACGCACATGTGGCGCAATGCCCGCTATGGGGGCTGGAAGCGGCCCATTCCCGCCGACTGCGATCTCCAGCACGTCGACTGGAAGATGTTCCAGGGTGAATCCGCGCCGCGCGAGTTCGATCCCAACCGCGTCATCAATTGGCGTTTCTTCTGGGATTACGCCGGCGGCAACGTGTTTGAGAACATGGTCCACCAGGTGGGCTTCTGGTACAAGGTGCTGGACCTGAAAGCGCCGCTCGCGGTGACCATGAGCGGGGCCAACTATCTTTCCCCCGGGATGGAAGTGCCCGACACCATGGACGTCGCCATGGAGCAGTCGGAGAAGATCCTCTTCACCTGGAATTCCGGGTTCGGAAATCGCCACTACCTTGCCGAAGACGACTTCCTGCTTGGTACCAAAGGAACGGTGACCCGCGGCCGGTTCAAAGCCGAATACATCCCCGAAGGCCAGCACCACAGACAACCGCCGGGGGAGATTCCCGACCCTCCTGCCGCTCCACCCCAGGAGTCCATGGTTCCCGATATCGTGGGCCGGGACGATGGCACCAACATCCACTTTGCGAATTTCTTCGACTGCGTGCGCAGCCGCAAGCAGCCGAATTGCCCCTTCGAACTGGGCTTTAATTCCGCGATCGCCTGCCAGATGGCGAATCGCTCCTATCGCGAACATCGAAGGGTGACCTGGGACGCTGAACACGAAGAGATTGTGTAGAACCGGTGCCCGGCAGGGCGAGACCTTGGTCACGCTTTTTCATCCAGCGGCGATGGGCGGGGCTTTACAGGCGCGAAAAAACGGGCCACCTCGGATAACCACCCCGGCGCCCAAGGCGCCACCCCTCCTGAATCAGGAGGGGAGTTCTTTAAAAACTCCCCTCCTCAGTTGAGGAGGGGTGGCGCGCCGAGCGCCGGGGTGGTGCTGACACCCGGCGGTCATAGACCGCCGCTACAACCGAGCGCCGGGGTGGTGCTGACACCCGGCGGTCATAGACCGCCGCTACAACCGAGCGCCGAGGTGGTGCTGAACTCGATCAAGGAGCGGTGGTGATAATGACAGCGCCGACCGTTTCGTTTTCGACCCTACTCGTACGCCGCTACCTGCGGCGTGGCCATAAACATCATTGATGCCGCTGATTCCAAAGCTCCCGGTAATCCACTAGTTTAATTCCTTTTTTCTGGATCTCCGATTTGACCTCCGGGCTGGTCACCACCCTCAGTTCTTCGGCTCGATGGGCGCCGACTCCGTCCGCGAAAACGTCCTCAGGCGCCGTATGGATCAGCGCACGCTGCTCCGCGGAGTCGATTCCGACGTGGCACACCCATAGCCACAGGCCCGGAGTCAGGGCCTCCAAATTGTGCAACGCGGTTTGCAACTTTTCGTTGATGGCCACCGTGTACACATTGGGCATCATCTTCTCGCCGAAGTCCTCGGAATGAGGGACGCGGTAATCGCGGGCAAGCTTCGTGACCAGCGCGTCCAGGCCCGGATACTCCCCGGGGCCGAAGTAGTGGGTATCAACGTATTGGATGTTCACACCCTTCTTCTTTGCCAAATCCATCTGCGCCCGGAGTTCGGCGTCGATTTCCTCGAGCTTCGGTTGGCGCGCAAAAAGCTCTTTCGGAGAGCCGTAAAAAAAACCGTCGGCATCCACCAGGGAGCGCACTTTGTCCCAGGGCAGAACGGGTCGCCACCGGTAGCCCCGCCACTCTCCGGTGAAACAGAGGTGGATCCCGGTGCACCAGCGCGGATTCCGGCGTGCGAGTTCCGCCGCCCCTTCAAACCAGGGCGCCGGCACAATGATGGAGGTGGCCGTCATGACCCCCTCGTTCATCGCCTGTTCGACGGCGGCCAAAGATCCCTGCGTCATTCCCAAGTCATCCCCGCGCACGATAAGCTGGATTTGTTGGGCTTGCGCGACGCCCGGCGACAAAGCCCCGGCGCCCAAGAGGGCGACGGTGATGAACCTGACGATTGCGAAAAAATTCTTCATGGGCAAGGCTCCGTTCTTGAGTTTCGAACGAGAGTTTACACCTCCCGAGACCCCTTTTCACAATGAGGCGCGCCGCCCGCGTTTTATATTGTAAAATGGACTTTGAAACTTCCGCCGCGGAGCGCCATGCGAGAACCGCGAAAATCCAAACCCGTGGGGGTCCTGACCAAAACCCTGCGCATCATCGATTTGCTTCAGGACTCCCGCTCCCCCTTATCTCTCCACGAGATCAGTGTCCAGACCCGAATCAACAAAAGCACCGCTTTCCGCCTGCTCACCCATTTAGAGGGAGAAGAATACCTCCGAAGGGATGATAAGGGAGAGTATGGCCTGGGACCGAAACTCTTGCGGATGGGGAGTGACGACCGCGTGCAGGCTCCCTTGCGGGAAATCGCCCGCGAGTCGCTGTGGGAACTCTGGCGGGTCACGCAGGAGACGGTGAACCTGGCGGTTCTCGACGGTCTCGACGTTGTCTATATCGATTGCCTGGAAAGCCCGCATGATTTTCGCCTGGTGCGCAACGTCGGCATGCGGGCCATCGTCTACCGCACGGCGCTGGGCAAAGCCCTTCTGGCTTTCCTGCCTCGCGAACAGTGTGACATGATCGTAAGATCGCTGCGCTTCCAGGCGTTCACGCCGCACACCCTCACCTCCGCAGAACAGTTAACCCATGAGCTGAACACGATTCGCAAGGCCGTCTACGCAGTGGATAGCGAGGAAAGCGTGCTGGGGCTGCGGTGCATTGCCGCGCCCATCGTGGACAAGCGGGGGATTGCCGTGGCCGCGGTGAGCATTTCGGGTCCCACCAGCCGAATCACCGCAGAGAAAACTGCCGCTTTCGCAAATGTGGTGAAGACCGCCGCCCGGGAGATTTCCCTGCGGATCGGCTCGCAGCCGGCACGCGCTTAGCCCGCATTTCTCACCACGGGCAAGCGAACCAGAGTTTGGAGTGCGGCGACTCGTCGCCGCTTTCCATCGCCGCGACTCGTCGCGGCCAGTCACCCAGCACTGACGAGTCAGCGGTAGAAAAAGCGGGAGCGAGCTCCCGCACTCCGAAATTGGCCTCCCTGCGCCCGGACAAGCCGTTCCTGGAAGGGGAGGGACCGGTAATTTGGAATTACAGCCCTCGTCCCTTTGGGGGAGAGCGTGGACCGCCGCCGGCGTTTTCATCAGCCGGAGCGGGAAGGGGGCCCCACGTTTTGCACGTTGTGGGGGGGGTCAACGGGGAACGTTGCGCATCCGCCTCCCTCACCACACCGCGTCTTCATCCACAATCGGCAACTCCACGGGCGTGCCTTGCTTGGCGGATTGGTACATGGCGAGAGCCCACTCCAGTGTGGGGCGCACACTCGCGAGGGTGATCATGGGTTCGCGGTCCTCGGCGACGGCGCGAACCATATCTTCGATGACCGCCTGGTGATCGAGGATTCCCAGGTCGGCCGCGCCGGTCGCACCGGTGGCCACCGCGGCGCTTCCTAAATGGCGAATTTCGTCATCCTCCGGCCGCTCGTCCTTGAATTTCCAAGTCTCCATGCGCTCGCCAGTCACGATCGCCGTACCATTTTCGCCGTTCACTTCGACGCGGACGTCGGTTCCCGGCCACATCGCCGTGGAAGCCTCGACCACGCCTTGCGCGCCGTTGGCGTAAGTCACAAACGCCAACGCCGTGTCTTCGAGTTCGATGCCGGGATGCGCGAGGTTGGTCATCTGCGCGTGCACGCGTTTCACCGGGCCCACCAGGTATTGCAGCAAATCCAGGTAGTGGAACGCCTGCTGAATGGTCACCCCGGCGCCGGAGCGGCGCGAGGTGCGCCAGGCATCCAGGCGATAGTAATCCACCGAGCGAAACCATTTCATGAAGGTGTCGGCATGACAGATCTTCCCAAACCGCCCCTCCTGGATGGCCGCCCGAATGGCCTGGACGGACCGGCGCGTCCGGCATTGCAGCACGACGCCGATCTTGACGCCCGCGGCGGCGCCGGTCGCGGCCATCGCATCCATATCGCGCAATGACATCGCCGGGGGCTTTTCGACCAGGGCGTGCTTGCCCGCGCGCGCTGCCCGCAGTACTGCCTCCGCGTGCAGGTGATTGGGGGTGAGAACATTGACCACTTGAATGGCCGGGTTGGCCAGCATCTCGTCAAGCGTGGAGTATCCGGGTATTTCGAACTCGGCGGTGAATTTAGCCAGGCGCGCCGCGTCCGTATCCGCCACCGCCACCAGGCGTGCGCCGCGGGCGGCACGGATCGCTTTGGCGTGAAAAGGGGCGATCAGTCCGGTCCCCAACAGTCCAAAACCCAGGCGTGAATTATTGGTCATGTTTTTCTCCCCCGCACCACTCTCCCAGGAAGCGCACCAGGATGGCCGCTCCCTCGGCGATTTCGTCCAAGCCGATTTGTTCTTCGTTCGTGTGGGCAAAGCGCAGGCTGCCCGGCCCGAACACCACTGTGGGAATATGAAGCTGGTTATTATAGAACCACGAATCACAGGAAGCGGTCATGGCGGTCACTTCACCCGGCGCGCCCACTTTGTGGCAGGACGATTGCAGGCCTGTCACCAGCGGGTGCGCGGGGTCGAGCACATGGGCATCATGCCGGTACATGAATTCGAGCGCAAAATGTTCGCGCAGCCAGGGGTCTCCGCCTTCCATCAACGCCTGGCGGATTTCTTCCATGACCTGGTAACGGGTCTTGTTGGGCAGCAAGCCGAGTACACCCTCCAACACCGCGCGCGCCGGCGCCGTGGCCGGCCAATCACCGGCCGCGAGTTTGCCAAAGGTAATGGGCATGGGGTTCGGGAACGCATCGAAGAGCGGGATGCCGCGCGAGGCCGCCAGCAGGTGGGCGTGATACTGCTCGAGGATATCCATGCTGCGGACGGCCATTTCGAGCGCACTCACCGTATCGCCGGCGCGGCCGCTGTGGCCGGGCCGGCCGGTGAAGATCACCCGGAACCAAACGGCGCCGCGCACGGACGAAAGAATACGCAGCTCCGTGGGTTCCATCACCACGCAGGCGTCGGCGCGCTCGCCGCGGCGCGTCATGGCCAGCGAGCCGTTGCCACCCACCTCTTCTTCTACCACCAAGTGCGCTACCACGTCGCCCCGCAGCTCGAGCCCCAAGCGCTTGGCGGCGGCGAGCGCCGTGTAGATCGTCGCCACCTGCCCTTTGGCGTCGCAGGCGCCGCGTCCATACACCCGTCCGGCTTCGACGCGCGGGTCGAAGGGATGAAGCTGCCCTTGCGAGGCAGGCACCACATCCAAATGCGAGTTCAAAAGCAGCGAGCGCCCGCCGCCTTTCCCGGCCACACGCACGCGCACGTTCGAGCGCCCCTCGTATTCGAGCCCGGGGATGGCGCTGGAGTAATCCTCATCGTCAAGGAGCGAGTTGGAGAGCATGACGCGCTCCACTTCGCCGACATCCTGAAAGCGCGCGGCGGCGCAATCGGCCGCTTCCTTCTCCCGCCCGGGCACCGAGGGAAAGCGAATCAAATCGCAGAGAAACTGCTCCGTCTCACCCTTGACGGCCTGGATCGCCGCACGAATTTCCGGCACCGAGATTTGGGTCATAGCAGATCTCCTAAGCCTTCGGCTTGCCTCCCCGAAGGGGAGGAATATCATTGGCCGTAGTGAAACCTACGGAAAGGAAGCCCGGAAAATTAGGTTCCGACCCCGAAGGGGTCGAACATCCTACGGAAAATATTTGTCCTCGAACTTGATACCTGCATCCAGTAGCAGCTTCCGGTACTCTTCCAAAAACGTTGTCTTGCGGTGATGCTCCTCCTGCGCTTTGACGTACGCGATCAGTTCCGGCTCATCGCGGAGGGAATCAACCCCTCCGGGGTTGGCAGATCGTCGGGGCATATTCTGTCCGTAGGTTTCACCAACGGCTAATGATGTTGTTCCCCTTCGGGGAACCAGGGCGGTGCGCGAACCGCCCCTACACCACATCCGGCCCGACGTAGAGCCGGGCTTTAGCCCGGCACGTGCCGCCCTAAAGGACGGCGCTACACCGGCTTGGCGACATAGCGCGGCGGCTGGCCGGCCAGGAAGCGGTCGATTTCCAGCACAATCAGCTCCCGGATGCAGCGGCCCGCGTTCTCCGAATACCAGGCCAGGTGCGGCGTCAATATAGCGTTGGGCAGGCCGAAGAGCGGATAGTCAGGCTTGGGCGGCTCAACTTCGAAAACGTCAATTCCCGCCCCGGCGATTACGTGGTTTTTGAGCGCCTGCGCCAAAGCGTCTGCATCCACCATCGGCCCGCGCGCGGTGTTCACGACATAGGCCGTGGGCTTCATCATCCCCAGTGTGCGGCGGTTTACCAGATGCCGCGTCTCCTCCGTCAGGGGCGTGTGGATGGTGATGAAGTCGGAGTTGCGGAACACCGTCTCATGGTCCACCACTTCGATCCCCAGTTCGGCCTTCCGTTCCGCGCTGAGATAGGGATCCGAGATCAGGAATTTGAAACCAAAAGATTGGAGTTTCTTGTATACCCGCGAGCCGATGCGCCCGCAGCCGATGATGCCGAGCGTCTGCCCCGCCATCTGGAACATGGGAACCACGCCCGAAAAATCCCAAGAGCCGCGCGCCGAGGAATCATCCAGCACCCGGCGGCTGCTCACGATCTTTCGTCCGCACGCCATGATCAGGGCGATGGCCTGCTCGGCCACTTCTTCCTGGCAGTAATCGGGAATGTAACAGAGCGGGATGCCCGCTTGGGCGAGCGCCTGCACGTCCACATTGTCGTAGCCCACGCCGTGGCGGATAACCAGCCGGCACTTTTTCCACTGCGAAATCAGCTCGGTATTGACCGGTACCATATTAACGACTACCAAATCGGCATCGCACGTGGCCTTGATCACGTCTTTCAGGGGTGCGAACTTGAGCTGATGGGTTTCGAACTCGACGCCGCGCCGGGCCATTTCCTTCGCTTCCCAGTCCAGATCGGGCTCGATGTAATCGGTGACGACAATTTTGATAGCGCTCATAGTTTCACACTCCGGCCGCTCTCCGCCGATTGATAGATGGCTTCGACAACTTCCAGCGCCTTCAGACCGTCTTGCCCGGTGATGGCCGGCGGCTTGCCCGTGCGGATGTCGTCGACGATATCCTCGAGGAAACGAAGGCCCATGATCCCCGCGTAGCCGGGCTGCTGGGGAAGTTCAAAATCCACATGTTGCTGGCCTGCCTGGGAGAACTCATCCGAGTCGCTGCAAAAGAACAAGCGCTCCTTGACGCCCTCGAATGACGGGCTCCAGGAAAGCACGCCGGTCGAGCCGCGCAAGGCGAGATAGAGGTCGCGTCCGAAAGGATAAGAGTCCGGCACAGTGTAGCTGATATCGAGAGCGAGAACCGTTCCGCGCGAGAAGGTCAGCAAGGCAAAAGAATTGTCTTCAATGTCGTACTGCTCGTTGACGCGCACGTTCTTCGCGATCACTTCCGTCACTTCATCGGCGAGCATCCAGCGATAGAGGTCGATCCAGTGGACTCCCAGATTGAACATCGGGCCGCCGCCGCTCCGCGCTTTCTCCAGCATCCAGCCGGCGTGGCCCTCGAGGTAGCGGGAAAGGCGGCCCGCGGCGCAGCGCCCTTCACAGCCGACGGCTTGGCCGGTCGTGCCGTCCTCAACGAACTTCTTCATCTGCTGAGCCACCGGGTGGTAACGCCAAACGTACGGCGTGGAGAGAAGAACGCCCGACTTCTCGGCGGCGGCGATGATACGGCGCACACCCGCGGCGCTCGCGGCCATGGGCTTCTCCACCACCACGTTCACGCCGCGCTCGGCTGAGGCCACCGCAGCCTCCGGGCAGTCGGCGTGCGGAAGGAAGATCAGAGCCAGGTCCAGCCGTTCCTTCGCCAGCAGCTCGCGCCAGTCGGCGTACCCGCGCACCTCGCGGTCCGCGGTGAAACTTTCCAGCACGTCGGAATTATCCTCCGCCACCGCTACCAGCGAGGTTCCGGGAATCGCCTCGAACAGCGTCGCGTAACTCGGCGGATGCAGGTGGCTGAGTCCTAAAAAACCTACGGAAAGTGGTTTGGGTTGGGTCACTAGAATTTTCCGTCCCGGGTTTCAAAATGCCGGCCTAAAGGTCGGCGCTACTGGTTTTTCGTCAACCCCACTAAAATTTTCCGTCCCGGGTCTCGAAGTGGGTGGGCTTATTGTGCGTCCATCCCCCGATCTTGATCCAATTCGCCGTCCATTCAATGATCTGGTCGACCGACACGGAGGGGTAACCAAACAGGTGATGACAGGCCGCTGCATTATTCAGCAAGGCATTGGGAGCTTCCTCGCCTTCGATGACCGGCTCCTGCCCGAAGAGCTCGCCGAATCGTTGGGCCACCGCCCGGACGGAAAGTGTCTCCGGCCCCGTCATGTTCAGGACGAAAGGCGGCGATTGGCAGTGGGCCAGCGAGCGCAGGGTGATGGAATTGACGTCGCCCTGCCACAGCACGTTGGCCGCTCCCATGGTGACGTCTACGGGCTGCCCCGCGAAGACCTTGTTTCCGATGTCGAGCAACACGCCGTAACGAAGCTCGACGGCGTAATTGAGGCGCAGCAGCGTGACCGGGGTGCCATTGCGGCCGGAGAAGTATTCGAACATCCGCTCGCGCCCCAGGACGGACTGGGCGTACTCGCCGAGGGGCGCGGGCGGCACGCTCTCCGTGGCGCCGCCTGAAACCACCGGCAGGAAGGGGTAAATGTTGCCGCTGGAAAATGCCACGATGCGGGATTGGCGGTAGCGGTCGGCAATCAGCGCCGGGACGATGACGTTCATCGCCCAGGTCAGGCTTTCGGCGCCGGTTGAGCCGAACTTCCGCCCGGCCAAGAAAATGACATTCGCCGCCTCGGGCAATTGCACAAAAGAAGTGGGCTCCAGTAAATTCACGCACAGGATTTCCACCCCCGCCTCGTTCAGAGGTTCCATGGCCAACTGCTCGCAATGGACGTCCGTGCCGATCACGCGCATCTTCGCGCCGGCGGCCTTGGCGGCGCGGCCTGCCCGTCGCACCAAACTGGGACCAATCTTGCCGCCTACGCCCACCACCAGGAGGTCGCCTTGAATATCCCGGAAGGCTTCAATGTCCTCGGGGCTGGGCGTGGAAAGCAGATCTTCGAGCTCTTCAACGGAATTGATGAGGTTTGACATGCCCGGTAATCTATGACTGGAGCGCACGGCAAGTCAAGGGCTCTTTCAGCTTTCGATCCGGTCATTTCACTATATGAAACGCCCACCTCCGCATCCCGTGTTACCCGCCCCCTTAGCGACCCTCCGATCACGCCGCAACGCCACCCACATCCCCGACATGCTGGTGTATACTCCCCTCCCTCTGGGAAGTGAATCCGGGGGCTGTCCGAAAATAACCAGCGGCGTTTTCTTTTTGCGAGGAAAAATCCCAGACCGGAGAAACCGATGAAGAAAATCCTCAATCAACCCTTTGCTTATGTCGACGAGATGCTGGAAGGACTCTGCCTCGCGCATCCGCAATATTACCGGCAAACGGGCACGGCGGGCCGCGTGATCGTGCGCGCCGATGGGCCCATCCAAGGCAAGGTCGGAATCGTCTCCGGCGGTGGGTCGGGACACTTGCCGGTGTTTACCGGCTACGTCGGCAAGGGGCTGCTCGATGCCTGTGCGATCGGCGACGTGTTCTCTTCCCCCGCTGTGGATCAGGTCGCGGAGGCCATCCGCGCTGCGAACGGTGGAGTCGGAGTCCTGCGCCTCTACGGGAACTACGGTGGCGACAACATGAATTTCGATATGGCGGGGGAAATATTGGAGATGGAGGACATCCGCACCACCACCGTGCGCGTGGCCGACGACGTGGCGAGCGCGCCGCTGGCTGAGCGCTCGAAACGCCGGGGCGTTGCGGGCCTGGTGTATGCCTACAAAATCACGGGCGCCAAGGCAGACCAGCGCGCATCGCTCGATGAGGTGACGGCAGTCGCGCAAAAAGCTGTGGATGCCTGCCGCTCCATCGGCGTCGCCCTCACGCCCTGCACCGTTCCCGCCGTCGGGCGCCCGACTTTCGAAATCAGCGAGACGGAAATGGAAATCGGCATGGGAATTCATGGTGAGCCGGGGGTGCGCCGCGGGCCGCTAAAACCTGCGGATGCCATTGCCGAAGAAATGCTCTCTCTCCTATTGGCCGATATGCCCCTCGAGGCTGGGGACCGCGTTTCCATACTCGTAAACAGCCTGGGCGCGACTCCGCCGGAGGAGCTTTACATCGTTTATCGCTACGTCGCCCGCCGGCTGGCAAAGTTGGGTGTGGAAATCATCATGCCGCTCGTGGGCCGGTATGCAACTTCGATGGAAATGGCCGGGATGTCGCTCACTTTCTGCAAGCTTGATGGGGAGCTGGAGGCTCTGCTGAAAGCACCGTGCGACTGCCCCTACTTGAGGATTTGACATGCCCGCGGCGCTAACCACGGCGGTCTTGCGCGAAGGCCTCGTGCGCATCATCGAAAAGCTCGAAGCCTGCGCGGACGAATTGAACTCGCTCGATGCCCAACTCGGCGACGGCGACCTGGGTGTGACCATGGTGCGCGGGGCGCGTGCGGTCGAAGCCGAATTGCTCAACCTGCCGGATGACCTGGGGCTGGCGTTGCTGAAGTGCGCGCAGGCTTTCACCAAGCTCTCCGGCTCGACTTACGGCACCTTGCTGGCGACAGGGTTGATGAACGCCGCGAAAGCCACCAAAGGGCGAAAAGAGGTTCCGTGGTCGGAAGTGTCGCCGCTGCTCGGCAATGCCTTGCAGGCCATGGCCCAGCGGAGCGGCGGGCAGCTTGGCGAAAAGACCGTGCTCGATGCCATGGAGGCGGCGCGCGCTGCCACCGAGGGCCTGGATGATCCCGCCGCGCAAGTCGCCGCCGTTGACCCGGCCGTGGCCGAATGCCTCGAGCGGTTCCGCAACCAACCCGCGCGCCAGGGACGGGCACGGATTTTTGGCGAGAAGAGCATCGGGAAGGATGATCCCGGCATGGTGGCTTTCCAGCGGATCATCGAAGCGTTGAAATGAATGGGGTGTGCAGATAGCAAAGGGACTGTAGGGGTAGGGCTTGCCCTACCCAATCTGTTTCAGCGGCAATGTGCACAGAGGGGACGGCAAGCCGCCCCCCTACAAGGATAATAAGGAGGTAGGAATGAGAAAACTCGCACTTCTTGCGCTGATGGTTTTTTGGAGTTTCCCCGCAACGGCGCAGCAACTTTCCTCGGAGGCCAAGTGGGCGACCGTCACGGCGGCGGAATACGAATCCCATCCTGACATCGTTTACAAGAAAGCGAACCAATTTGAATGCAAGCTGGATGTGATTTCGGCGACCGACAAGGCGCACCCGCGGCCGACTCTGATTTACATACACGGCGGGGGCTGGGTAGGTGGCAGCAAGGAATCCGCGGCCCTGCGGACGCTTCCTTTTCTTGCGGCAGGGATGAACGTGGTCAACGTGGAGTACCGCTTGGGTCCGGTCTCGCTCGCTCCGGCGGCGGTGGAGGATTGCCGGTGCGCCCTCCGCTGGGTTTACAAACACGCGAAGGATTACGGGTTCGATTTGAATCACCTCGTCGTGAACGGGCACTCCGCGGGAGGCCATCTGAGCCTCATGACCGGCATGTTGACTCCCGAGGCGGGGTTTGACAATGAGTGTCCGGGCCCCGAGAATCTCCAGGTGGCCGCCATCGTCAACTACTATGGAATCACCGATGTCGCGGACCTGCTTGCCGGGCCCAACGAGAAGAGTTATGCGGTCATGTGGTTAGGCAGCTTGCGGGACCGATTCGAATTGGCCAAACAACTGTCTCCCTTGACATACGTGCGCCCCGGGCTGCCGCCGATTTTTACCGCGCAGGGAGACGCCGACCCCACCGTCCCTTATCAACATTCCGTTCGCCTGCACAAAGCGCTCACCGCCGCGGGGGTGGCGAACGAGCTTTATACGGTCCCGGGGGGTAAACACGGTGGCTGGACGACCGATCAATACCTGAGCGTTCAGGAGGCTATTTTCGCCTTCCTCAAGCAGCACGGAGTCCTTGGTCAATAACATGGATCAATCTTCACACGCGGCTTCTCGGAAAAGTTCATCCGCAACCCCGGGCCCTGCCTCCGGACGCGTGACCGTTATCCTCACCGCCGGCGTCGCGGCGCTCGGTGGCTTGTTGTTCGGATTTGACACCAGCGTCATCTCCGGCGCGATGCTTTTCCTCAAAACGGACTTTCGCCTTACGGACGTGCAACTGGAATTTGCCGTAGGCGTGGCGCTCGGGGGCGCACTAGTGGGATCGGCGCTGGCCGGATACTCGACGGACCGCTGGGGCCGCCGCTGGATGCTGCTGGTGACGGCTCTGGGATTCGGCCTGTTCGCGGTGCTGAGCGGGCTGGCCACCGGCCTCGTGTCGTTCTCCGTAGCGCGTTTCTTTGTCGGCGCCTGCATCGGAATCGCTTCACTCACCGTGCCGCTTTATATCTCGGAAATGGCGCCGGCGCGCATCCGGGGTGCGCTGGTATCACTCAATCAACTGGCCATTACGGTGGGCATCGGCGTGGCCTATTTCATCGATTACGCGTTAGCCGGTTCCAGTAATTGGCGGTGGATGTTCGCCAGTGCCGTACTTCCCGCCATCATCTTGCTCATCGGTATGATCTTTCTGCCGGAAAGCCCGCGCTGGCTGGCGCGCCAAGGATTCCGGGAGCGCGCCCTCGCAGGCTTCCGGCGCCTTGGCCGCGGCGATGAAGCCGAAGCCGAATTGGCGGAAGTCGAAGGCGCTTTGCAGGAGGAGCAGGAGGGGTTTAGCAGCCTGTTGCAGCCGGGATTTCGCGTCGCGGTGCTGGTGGGCATAGGCCTTGCTATCTTTCAACAGATCACCGGAATTAATACCATCATTTATTACTCCCCGTCGATCCTGCGCATGGCGGGATACCCCTCGGATAAGGCGGCCATCCTAGCGGCGGCCATCATCGGCGTGGCCAACGTGCTGATCACGGTGGTTTCCATCCTGCTGGTCGATCGCCTGGGCCGGCGGTTTTTGCTCCTGCTGAGTACGGCGGGAATGACGGTGGCGTTGGGATTTGTGGGCGCCGCCTTTTACCGGCACACCGGCGGGATGGCGGTGTTTGGCGGGGTCATCGCGTACATCTTCTCTTTCGGTATCGGCCTGGGACCGGTCATGTGGCTGCTGATTTCGGAAATCTATCCCACCAAGATTCGCGGCAAGGCCATGTCACTCGCGACGTTATCGGTTTGGGGGGCCAATTGGGTGGTGGCAGGAACTTTCTTGTCGCTCATCCATGCCGCGGGCCCGGCGGGAACTTTCTGGATTTATGCCTTCATTTGCGTGTTGGCGTTTATATTCTGTTACGCCTTCGTCCCGGAAACCAAAGGCCAGAGCCTGGAAGCGATTGAACGCCACTGGCGGCACTTCGGCGAGAAACCCGCGGCATGAGGCCCTCCGTGTCCTCCGTTCGAAAGCCATAGCCCTCTCCAGGGGGAGAGGGTGGACCGCCGCCGGCGTTTTCATCAGCCGGGGCGGGCCGGGTGAGGGGTTACTTCCGAGCGCCCGCCGATACGCCAGCCAACGTCTTGAACGGCTCGTCGTTCAACTCCTGATGAAATTGAGGCGGTTTCACAGCTTCCGGCCAATGAAAAGGAAATGATCCGATTGCCCGATGCCTTCCGGAGTCTGGCCGGTTTCTTCCACGAGATCCAACCAAAGTTCCGCTTCCGCCGGGGGAAGATCTCTCAACATGTTCTGGCACGGCGAAGTGAAGGACTCGACGCCCAGGAACGCCACCTTTGCGAACAGGGCCTCGAACAGGGCCAGGAATTCCGCGGCGGTGGTCAAGTGCGCATAGCCGATAGGTGGCGCATGCTCAGGGTCCAAATTCCCGTCTCGCAGGTATTGCCGATGGAAAGCCACGCGCTCGGAAACGGGTCCGAGTTCGAGACGCAGCAGATCGCGCAGATAGGATAGGCGATTGATGCCCGCGGCGAAAAGCGTGCCGCCCCGTTTCAAAATTCGCGCTGACTCGTAAACGCTGTGCCGGCGTTCTTCGAACGAACGCAAGTGGTAGAGCGGTCCCATCGCCAGCGCCAAGTCAACGCTCTCCGAAGGTAGACTCTCAAGCTTTGTTCCGGAAGTGTGATGGCGGCCTAAAATACGGTCTTCAAAACCGGCCGTGCGCAATCTTTCGGCGGCGGCTTTGAGCAGGCGCTCGGAGACATCCACCAAGTGCAGACGGCAACCCACCCGCGCGAGAAATTCCGTGTAGTGCCCGCCGCCTACACCGATCTCCGCGGCAATGTCACCTGCCTTCGCGACGCGCCGGAGCCAGCGCAGCGTGATCCCAAGTTCGATGGGACATTCCACGGGCAGCCGTGTCAGTTCATCCGCGAAAACCGTCTCGTTGTAATGCCGGGCGACTTTAGACTCGTCTTCGGTGAAGTGGTCCATAGTCTCGCGAGTATACGACGGCCTCGCCCGGAGCGGTAGGGCGGTGAGTTTGAGAATACGGACACTCTGTCGCTGCGCCGCCGAAAAAGAGTTGCTAACGACAACAACTGTTGTACAATCTGCCCAAAATACGGGGTTGGTTTGACCCGAAGCCAGCCCATGTCTAACGGCCAGTCCCTCTGAATTTCACAGGAGGTGAGGCTTGTCTCGCGGGTTCTATGTGGTTTCTCTTTTATTCCTTGCGCCATCCTTAGGTTGGGCGGCGGAGCTTTCCGTTCCCAGCAGCGCGGAGTTTTGCGGCGATTGCCACCGTGCGATTGAAGAAGGCTGGAAGCAGTCCGCGCACTCGCAAGCCGTGGAGAGCCGTCTCTTCCTGGACGCCATGAAGCTGGCGGAGACCGACTACGGCGCGTCAGCTCGCAAGACGTGCTTGAGTTGCCATTCCCCCATCGCCGTCCAGACCGGAGACCTGGCGCTGGTCAAGAAAGTGAGTTGGGAAGGTGTCACCTGCGATTATTGCCACTCCATTCGGGACGTCACGCTCACCGGATCGAACCCCAAAGTCACGGTCGACTATTCGCTGGTCAAGAGCGGCCCTTGGAAGGACGTGAATTCGCCCGCGCACGGGACGGTTTATTCGGCTGTGCACACTTCCGCGCTGATTTGCGCTTCTTGCCACGAATACCGCAATTCGCTGGGGTTTCCAGTTCTGACCACCTACTCGGAATGGAGCAAGAGCCAGTACGGCGCCAAGAATCAAAGTTGCCAGTCGTGCCACATGTACCAGGTGCAGGGAAACGTCGTGGACCCGCGTGTGCAACGGACCGCCGAAGCGAGCATCAATCTCCATCAGATTCCCGGCAGCCACTCCATGCAGCAGTTGGAGAAGGCCCTGCACGCACAACTTTCCACCACCCACGAGGGCGGCCGGCTGCGGGTTGTTGTGGAAGTCACCAATCGCGGCGCCGGGCACTACGTGCCGACGGGTTCTCCCATGCGGCAGCTAATCCTGGAAGTCCACGCCGATCCCTATGGTGGCACGCCGATGAGCGAGCGGCGCCTCTTCCGCCGCACCGTGGTCGACGCGAAAGGGGTGGCCATCGAGCGCGAGCCGCAGGCCTTTATCAAGGGTGCAAAAGAGACCTCCGATACACGCATCCCCCCCGGCGAGACCCGCACGGAGACTTTCACTTTTCAGGTGCCACAGGGTACGCGGGCCGAGGTGGAAGCCGATCTTATCTATTACTACTCCCCCATGGCCACCACAGAAGCACAGCAGCAAATCAAGTTCCTGAACCTGCGGCGGCTGGTGGAATAGAAACAGCCATGTCCCCGTCTGCTGATGGGCTCATGAAAAATAGATCAGCGGAATAAGTGAAGGCTGCTTTTCTCTTACGCCTTCTGGCGGGTGAGGGCTTCCAGAAACCGGCGGGCTTTCACGGCCTCGGCGTTGACGTGTGCCAGGTCACCCCGGTCGAGGCATTCGACGACCAGCGGGCCGTGGGTGAAGCCGCCTTGTTGCAAACGGGACAGCACCTTCGCGAAGTTCACCTCGCCAGTGCCGGGAGTGATCTCGACCTCTTTGGGTGGACGGAAATCCTTTACGCTCATGCCGGCCACCACGCCATCCACCGCAGCGGCGTCGTCCACGGGGTCGAGTTTACCGTCGGAGTAATAGAAAATGTTTCCGGGGTCGTACCAGAGACGAAAGTTCTTATGGGCGACCCGGTCAATAATCCTGCGGCACAGCGCGCCGTTGGCGTTGCTGCCGCCGTGCGGTTTCACGCTGAGGCCGACGCCTTTGGCCTGGGCGTAATCGCAACACTCGGCGACGATTTTGTAGTAGGCATCAGCGTGCTGCTCGTCTGTCCCCCCGAGCAACAGGTTTGGACAACCGCAGGCAGCGGAATTCTCGATGAGGCGCTTGAGTCCGTCGGGGTTGTCGGTGCTGAACCGGTCAGCCCAAAGCGAAATGACCTCCAACCCGCGCTGCTTCACTTCTTGGCCGATGGCGGCGGCTTCCTCGGGTGTCGTGGTCAACGAGATGATCAGGTTATTCTTGCTCTTGGTCGACATCAGGCCCGCATACTTGAAGCCCGCGGCGGCGATACCGTCGAGCGCGACATGATAATCATATTGCGCCCACGGCCGCGTGTAGCAACCTATCTGCCAGCGCGGCGGTTCGCTGGCGCGGCTGAACATGGCGCCGGCGCTGGCGACGAGAGCGCTGCCGATGAACTGGCGGCGGGACACACCGCGGTGTCTGGTAGCAGAACTGGCGGCAACACTGCTGAGGAAGGGGAAAGTGGGACCTTCGCCATCGCTCTGAATCACCCATCCTTCCGTGATGGGTATTTTTCGTGATTCCATAGGTTCTCCTAAGATGAACAAGTGCAACGGCCCCACAGTGTACACTTGGCCCCCGGGGTGTGCAATGCATGGCCCCAAGGTTGTACGAAGGCGCGCGGACCTCAGGAATCAACAGGAACTGTCTAGTCCTCATACCCGCGGCGGCGAATCCGTTGTATGCTTGAAGGCGTATGCGTACCTCACCCATAACTCTCGACGACTTGCGGGGAGTCTTCCCCGTGCCACCTCTGGCTCGCCGGCGCGATGCGCAACGGTCCCTGGATTTCGGCGCCAACGCCCGTATCGTGGAGCATCTCACCGCAGGGGGAATGAGGCGTTTGCTTTACGGTGGCAATGCCTATCTTTATCACCTGAGCCTGGCGGAATATCAAGCGCTGCTGGAGTGGTTGGTGACTCTTCCTGACCACCTGTGGTGCGTTCCCAGCGCCGGCCCGACTTATGGGCGGATGGCGGACCAAGCGCCGCTTCTTCGTCGCCTGCGTTTCCCCACCGTGATGGTGTTGCCGTGTAATGATATCCGCGACGCCGCCGGACTCGAACGCGGGCTGCGCGACTTTGCGGATGCCGCGGGCATGCCGCTGATTCTCTATCTGAAAGACGAACAGACTTTTGGCGCCAACCGCTCGGCGGGCCTGGAGGTGATCGCTCGCCTAGTCGCCGGCGGCGTGTGTTGCGGCATCAAATACGCCATCGTGCGCAAGGATCCGGCCGAGGACGAATATCTTAGGGACTTGGTGGGGTGTGTGGACCGCCGGCGCGTGGTGTGCGGCATCGGCGAGCGGCCCGCCGTCGTCCATATGTTCGACTGGAATCTGCCTGGGTTCACCACCGGCTCGGGCTGTGTGGCGCCGGCGATCAGCCAGGCCCTCTTTAAGGCTTGCGAGCGCGGCGACCGCGCAAAGGCGGAGGCCCTGCGCGCGCATTTCCTGCCCTTGGAAGATTTGCGCGACGCCTGGGGTCCCCAGCGCGTGCTCCACGCCGCGGTGGAAGGCGCCGGCATCGTCGAAACCGGCCCGGTGCCTCCCTTTGGATCGAACGTGTCGGCGGAGGAATTCGAAACCATCAAAGCCGCCGCCCTGGCGCTGGCGGCTCAATCCGCAAAGAGCGCGGCAAGTTGGTAGCGCATCAGTGTTAAGAGCCGTGGAGGAGGGCGGAAGGGCGCCCACCTCCGCGCTACCCCGCTGAGACTATGTTTTCCATGGATATCCTTCCGACCGGATTATATACTCCGCTCCGCATGAAGCGCATGCTTGCGTAGCGCGGGCATCTTGCCCGCTGTCGCGGGAGCGTCCCGCTCCCGCCCAGCGCGGGCAGGATGCCCACGCCACAGCGGGCGAGACGCCCGCGCTACGAAAACAATCTGTCACCATATTTTGCAATCCTCAATAAGTGGAGAAACAACCATGGCTTCCTCCAGGATGACCGGCGCGCAGTTTATCGCCGGGATGCTCAAGGGGTATGGTCTTACTCACGTCTTCTTTGTCGAGTCGATACTGCGTCAAACCCTCATCGAACTCGAGCGGCTTGGCATTCGGCGTATCCTGACGCATTCCGAGGCCGCCGCTGCTTACATGGCCGACGGCTATGCGCGCGTCAGTCGCTGCCCCGGCGTATGCTTCGCTCAGTCCGTAGGCGCGGCGAATCTCGCGGCTGGCCTCCAGGACGCTTATTTGGGTCGATCTCCGGTCATCGCGATAACCGGAAGAAAACCCGCCATCGCGCAACTGCGGAACGCCTATCAGGAGATCCAGCATCGGCCGTTGTTCTCCGCCGTGACCAAGTACGACGCCGACGTCGATTCCATTCTCCAGCTACCTCACGTTCTTCCGCAGGCTTTTCGCGAAGCAACTTCGGGAACGCCTCGTCCTGTCCATCTGGAGGTTGAGGGACATACGGGCGAATTACTGGAAAACGACGAAGGCGAGCTCGAAATTGTTGTCGAGGACCGTTATCGGCGTTGTCCTTCCCACCGTTCCCTCCCCGAACCAGATCTTCTTGAGGAAGCGGCCAGGATGATAACGCAAGCCGCCCGGCCGGTAATCGTTGCCGGGGGAGGGGCAGTTATCTCCGAGGCCGGTGATGAGATTGTAAAGCTCTCCGAGTCCTTGGGCATTCCCGTCGCTTATTCCTTGGACGGAAAAGGCATCATTCCGGAGGACCATCCGGCCGCGGTCGGAGTGGTGGGGTCCTATTCATCCAAGAGCGCAAACCGCGTGGTTTCCGAGGCGGATCTGGTCATTTTTGTAGGTAGCGATACCGGTGACCAGGTGACCTACAACTGGCGGATTCCGCGAATGGGGACGGCGGTGGTCCAAATCGATGCGGACGCGGCCGAACTGGGGCGGAATTATCCCGGGACGTTGGGTATCCTCGGTGATCCCAAAGCGTCTCTCGGCGGCGTGTTAGGTTTCTTGGACCGGCAAGATAGAAAAGACCACTGGATGTCTCGCGCCCAAACCATGGTCGCGGAATGGAAGGATGAAAGGCGCGCCCTGATGGTGTCCGACACGCTTCCCATTCGCGTCGAGAGATTGTGCTGGGAACTAACAAAAATACTTCCCTCCAATGCTGTCCTCGTAGCCGACACGGGATACTCGGGCATCTGGACAGGTACATCCGTTTCCCTGACCGAGCGTGGTCAAACTTATCTCCGGTCAGCGGGAAGCCTGGGGTGGGGATTTCCCGCTTCGCTGGGAGTGAAATGCGCGGTGCCGGACCGACCGGTGATCAGCTTCGTCGGCGATGGCGGCTTTTACTACCACCTTAGTGAGTTGGAGACGGCGGCTCGGTGGGGAATCAAAACGGTGACCATCGTGAATAATAATTCGGCCCTCGGCCAATGTTTGCCGCTCGTCGAGAAAGCTTATGGGGAGAGAAGCGGCAAACCTTCCGACCTGATGCGCTTCCGAAGCGTGGATTTTACCCTCATCGCTAAGGCCATGGGCTGCCAAGGAATCCGCGTGGAGCGTCCGGATGAAATCGGAGCGGCCTTGAAAAACGCACTCGCCGCCGAAGCTCCCGTGGTCGTCGATGTCGTGACTGATCCGAGAGTGCAAGCACCCGCTCCCTGGCTTCCGGAATAATAATACTGAACTCAAACGGGGTTCTGGGGATTAGCTCCGGGGTTGTAATGCCTCGCCTGCTCCGATAGAATCCCTCCCGTTTTCGTACGCAGCGGCCGCGGGCGATGATCTTCACTGTCTCGCCTGGGAATCTCACGCGCCGCGCATCCACCCGGAGGAATCCCGCTATGAAGAACTTTTGCAAAATGGTTCTCGTTCTTTTCCTGTTTTTTTCACCATTGACCACTGCCGTTGCCGGCGAGCCCGCGAACGGCGGTCGCGACCTGCTGCAAGCCGGCACGGGGAGCTATGGTTGTTCCGCGTCCGACATTGCCCACTATGTGGCGCGCCGGGCGGCCGGGCCGATTGCGATTGACGGCCGGTTGGATGAGCCTTCCTGGCAGAAGGCGGAAAAGTCTCCGCGCTTTGTCGACATGGTCACGGGCGCGCCCGGCTTTTTCGATACGCGTGCCGCGGTCTTGTGGGACGACCAATACCTTTATGTCGGAATGTGGCTGGAAGAACCCTACGTGGAGGCTCATCAGACCAAAACCGGCTCGCTGATTTGGCTGGAGAATGACGCCGAGGTCTTCATCGACGGCGGCGACGCCTATTCGGAGTTTGAAATCAACGCCCTCGGCACCACCTACCAGGTCTTTTTCATTTGGCGGGACGCTTATAAGAAAGGTGGCTCGTTCGATGTTCCGGAATTCGACGTGATGAAGCATCAAGCCCTGACCTTTGGCGGAGACTACGATCGGGCGGACAATACTTTCTGGAAGGGAACGCACCCGCGCGGATTGCGCTGGGCATTTCTCGACTGGGGGTATCCGGGCCTGCGCCATGCCGTCCACGTGGACGGGAAGATTAATGACCACTCGGCGCCCGACCAAGGTTGGACGGTGGAACTGGCTTTCCCCTGGAAGGACATGAAACCTCTCGCTGCGGGGCGCTCACTGCCTCCGCATGACGGAGATGTGTGGCGGATTTTCTTCGGCCGGTTCGAGTTGCTTAAGCCCGGGGGCGTGGAGCTGAACCCGCATCCGGCGTGGGTAATGAGCCGTCACGCTGTCTACGACACCCACATCCCGGAGTGCTTCCCCTATATCAAGATGTCCAATAAAATCGTGGGGCAGTAGCCCGTGCTGAAAAATGCGGGCTAAAACCGCGAGATCTCAGCCACCTTGCGGGCGTCGAGCTGGGTCAGCACTTTTACCAGCAAATCGATGGACTGATCGAGATCGGAGCGCTCAATCTCGCTGTTGTGAGCATGGAGGTAACGCGTGGCAATGGCGAAATTGGCAGAAGGCAAGCCGGCGCCGAAGCGCTGAATCTCCGCGGAATCCTCCGATCCGTTGCTCGTGACCTCCGTCTGCACAGGGATGCTATTCTCCCGCGCCTCCTGCTCGAGGAAGTCGCGCAGCTTGAGGTTCACCAGCATCCCGGAATCCGCCAGGTAGATCACCGGACCGGCGCCCAATCTTTCTTGTGTGAAGTCTGGGTGCCCTCCGGGATGATCCGCGGCGATGCCTGCCTCTAGCGAGAGTCCGAGGTCAGGCTTCACCGCCGCCACGGCCGTGTGTGCCCCGCGCAATCCTATTTCTTCTTGAACGGTGCCCACGAAGAAGATCGTGTTCGGAGTCTTGATGCCCTGTTCCTTGAGCCGGCGAAGCGTCTCGATCAGCATGACGCAGCCCACCCGGTCGTCCAGGGCCTTCCCCACGTAGCGGCCGGAGGCGAGTGGGGCGAAGGAGCTGGCGGGAGCGATGGGGTCGCCGGGACGAATGCCCAGGGCTTCCGCCTCTTGCTTTGACTTGGCGCCCACATCCAGAAACACGTTTTCGCGAGGAGTCACGCGGCTGCGCTCATCGGGCGGCGTCACGTGAATACTTTTCAAGCCACTGATCGCCAACACCGGACCTTTGGCGGTCAGGATTGTCCAGCGTTGATCGACCAAGGCCTGGTCAAGCATCCCTCCCAAGATTTGAAACTTGACCATGCCCTCCGGCGTGATGTATTTGACCATCGCGCCCACTTCATCCATGTGCGCCGCCAACATGATGCGCGGCCCGTCGCTCGGCCCGCGCAGTACCCCGATGACCGAGCCCATTCCGTCGGTCGAAACTTCCAACCCTGCAGCATGGAATTCGCGCGTTAGGATGTCGCGCACGGGGCCCTCATATCCTGAAGGCGCCGGGGCGTTCGACAGCTCCTCCAGCAGCTTCACCACTCGGTCCGCTTGTTGGGCGGGGGCCGCAAACGCCAGGGCTAGGAACAAGATTCCAAATCCTGAGATGAGTTTCCGCAAAGTCTACCTCCCCTAAGCGAAGGCCGGATACGGGTGCGCATTGTAACACGACGGATCTGCGACCCCTTGAAGAAGGACGGAACTGTGATTTCTCGCCCTCTCCGAGGGGAGAGGGTGGCCCGCCGCCGGCGTTTTCATCAGCCGGCGCGGGACGGGGGCCCCACGTTTTGCAGGTTGTGGGGGGATGGGTTACTTGCAGCACGACTAACAGGAATCCAAAAATGCCGAGGCCGGGCGCGAGGCCCGGCCTGGCAAATTTCACTACTTTCCGAGCACCGCCGCCCCGGCCGCGGCCACGGTGTGATCGTTTTCCACCGTGCTTCCGCTGACGCCGATCGCGCCCACGACTTCGCCGGCCGCGTTCTTCAGCGGCACGCCGCCGGGGAAAGTGATCAGCCCGCCGTTCGAGTGCTCGATGTTGAAGAGCGGTCCGCCGGGCTGCGAAAGCGTGCCGATCACGCCGGTATCCATATCAAACCAGCGCGCCGTGCGCGCCTTGCGCTGCGCGATGTCGATGCTGCCCAGCCACGCGCCGTCCATACGCACGAAAGCCTTGAGGTTGCCTCCCGCGTCCACCACCGCGATGTCCATCTTAGTATTGATTTCCGCCGCTTTATGCTTCGCTGCCGCCACAATCCGCTCAGCCGCTTCCAAGGTTATGTCGCCCGCCATGTTTCTCTCCTCCATTTAAGCTAAGTTGGAATAGTCGCCAGATAGGCGTTGGAATTTGTACCACATTCCCCGCTTCCCTGCCTACGATTTCTCTGCCGGGTGGCGAGAATAGTGAGCAAGCAAGCGTAGCGCGGTGGAGCCGCAAGCAGAATGTGCCACGGCCATCTTGGCCGTGCCCCTTCACGGGCGGGACGCCCGTGGCACCTCGCCGGCCGAACGCTGTTCGGCCCTACACCTGGCGGGGAAATTCTTGCCAAAAAAACAAGAATTTACGGTATAGCAATGCAGACCCCCGTCGTTGGGGTCTGCGGCCCTTTATTAGGTTCGCGCTATCAAATCCGAAGGTGGCCCCATCGTTGCGCTCAGGGGTTATTCAAATGAAGAGCCGCGGACGAAAAACGGAGGTCCGCGCTACGCTGATACACTCGCTTTTGACTCCTGCTCGCCGCCTACTGCTTTCGGCCTACTGCCTTCTGGCTCCTGACTCCAGCTAGTGGTCCCCGGTTGCTTCGCGCAATTCGCGGATGCGCTCGAGAAGATCCCGGGTCAGCGTGGCATAGCGTGGATCGCCGTAAAGGTTGTGCAGTTCGCCGGGATCCGCCTTGAGGTCGTAAAGCTCGAATTCCTCCGGCGCCTCGTAGTAGTGGATGAGCTTGTATTGTTCGGTGCGGACCCCGCGATTCCGCCGGACGTTGTGCGGCCCGGGGTACTCATAGTATTCGTAGAGCCAGTCCTGGCGCCAGGACTTGGGTTCTTCTCCCCTCAGCAGCGGAACCAGGCTCCGCCCCTGCATCGACTCGGGAATCTTCAGCCCGGCCAGTTCGAGAAAAGTAGGGGCAATATCCAGGTTCAATACCATGTTGTTGGCAGTCGCGCCGGGGCGGATCAGGCGCGGATAGCGAATGAGCATGGGCGTGCGGATGGAGGGTTCGTGCATGAACCGTTTGTCGTACATCCGCCATTCTCCCAGGAAGAATCCGTGATCGGAGCTGAACATCACCACCGTATCATCAAGCTCACCGATGTCCGCGAGCGCCCGGAAGACCTTGCCCAGGTTGTCGTCAGCCGCCGCCACCCCAGCGTAATAGTCTTTGACAACCTCCTCCAGCGACCGCGCGCAGTTGCTTCCCTGCGCGGAGTGTTCGGCATACGGCCCTCCGAGCTTGTTATCCGCGTCTCGGAAGGCTCGAGGCTTCCCGGGGTATCCTTGCAAGTCGTCATCGAACGTGGCGGGCTTGGGAATAGCCACTCCGTTGTAAAGATCCAAATACCGCCGTGCCCGGAAAAAGGGCGCGTGCGGTGACTGAAACCACAGGATCAGGCAGAACGGTTTTTCGCGTTTCTGCTTGAGCCACTGAACGGCTTTTTCCCCCACTACGTCGTCAACATAGCCTTCATAAGTTTGAGGGGAGCCTACTTTTCCGTGCGCTCCTTCTTGAATTCGCGGCCAGAAATAGTCCGTGTCGGCTCCCGGGAAGCCAAAGTAATAATCCCACTGCCGTTCTCCCAACCGCTCCACATGGGCTTTCCCCAATAGCGCGACTTCGTAGCCCGCGTCGCGCAAGAAATCGGTAAACAGCGGGACCTCGGCAGGAATCACCCGATCCTTGTTGTCGACGCAGCCCGTGTTGTGGGAATAGAGGCCGGTCAGCGCCGTGGCGCGGGAGGGCAGACAGAGGGCATTCACCACAAAGGAATTGTGAAACTGCATGCCCTCGCGCCCCAGGCGGTCGAAGTGGGGTGTCTGGACGATGCGATCCCCATTCAGGCTGAGGGCTTGCGGCCGGTGGCCGTCGGTGGTCACAAAAATGAAGTTCGGACGGCGTGGTTCAGGGCCGGCCCCCACGGCCGTTGGCGCCGAAGCGGAGCCGAGCGCCATCGCCCCCATGGCCCCGGCCCCCGCCTTGATAAAAGCCCGCCGAGATGGTTTCGATTCTTTTGGTTCCATGTTTCCTCCGGTGGAGAGTCTGTTCAATTTGTTCACAGGTGACCCCCCTCACCCCCACAACGTGCAAAACGTGGGGCCTCCTTCTCGTCGCGCTCAATTGGGCGGGTGATGACCCGCGGTTCCGCTGCCTGCTCTGCGGAAAGGCTGTGCCTTTCCGTTGGGCGAGAGCACTAACATGGATTTCTCACCACGGGCAAACGAACCGAAGTTTGGAGTGCGGCGACTCGTCGCCGCTTTCCATCGCCGCGACTCGTCGCGGCGTGTCACCCAGCGCTGACGAGTCAGCGGTAGAAAAAGCGGGAGCGAGCTCCCGCACTCCGAAATTGGCCTCCGTGCGCCCGGGCAAG